>Ga0209347_1000330_pt1 | contig 129025 bp, 120 predicted proteins | sample AutmiccommuBRH23_FD_187382 | JGI IMG/M metagenome (GOLD analysis project Ga0209347, IMG submission 187382) | Deep subsurface microbial communities from Mt. Terri, Switzerland - Autotrophic microbial communities BRH/23 (SPAdes) (version 2) | ecosystem: Environmental > Aquatic > Deep subsurface... | reverse complement strand
CATACAGCGAGCCGAGCCGATATTGCGCCGGCGCCAACCCCGCCTCCGCAGCCTTTTCGAACCAGCGCGCGGCGGCCTTGGCGTCGCGCGCGGCGCCGCGCCCGTCCACGAGCCGCGCCGCCATTTCATATTGAGCGGCGGGATCGCCTTGAACGGCAAGGCGTTGGATCGCCGCCAGGGCGTCGCCGGACGACAGCGGCGCGGTTTCGATGGCGCCGGTGGGCATGGGATCGATATTGCGCCGCGCGGCGATGGGCCGTTGGGCGGATGGCGCCAAGCCGGATTGGCCAGCGCCGCTGGCGCCACCGGCGCTGGGGGACGCCCTGCGCGTAAGCCCCGGCGCCGCCGGCGGCTTGGCGACCTCTAACGACGCAACGCTCTTGCCGGCCAACGGCTGTTCTCGCGACCCAACGGGTCGCGCCGCCGGAGCGGGCGCCTTCGCCTCTTGGCGCTTGAGGACCGGCGCGAAGGTTCCGCCTTGCATCTCCAGCCGCGCAAAGTGATAGGCTCCGATCAGCAGAATGAGCGCCCCCACGCCCAACAGCAGTGGACGCTTGCGCTCCTTCAGGACGGCGCTGAGCTCGACCACCGCCCCGCCCGGCGCCTTAACCTCAGCCTTTCCGGCGTTCCCCACGTCGCCGCCCGACCGAGCGTCAGCGCCGGCCTCAGCCGCCGGCGCCCGCGCGGCGCGGCGGGCGGCGTTGATGAAGTCCCATTGGATCGAGCTGCGATGGCTAATGTGTTCCGCCTCTTCCATGGGCGGCGCGACGAAAGATTCACGCCGGTCCGCGGCGCTATCGCCGACCGGCAACAGGAACTCCATCGGATCGACCGGCGCGAATTCATCGCTTTCGGCATCTTCAGGCGAGGCGGCCAGGCCGGCCACAGGGCCGTCAGCGTCCGCGCCGCGAACATCGCGCGCGACGCGGCGCATTTTGTTCAGCTCGTCTTCAAACACGGAAAGGCGATGGTAGACGCGCTCACGCGCATCATCGGCCGTTGAGCTTTCCTTCATCCGCTGACCGCTGGCGTCCTGCGCCGCGCGGAGGTCGTTCCATTCGCGTTGCCGCGCGGGGCGCGGCGCGTCCGGCTGAACGCTGGCCGCCTCGCGCAGAATATCGGCGACCGCTTTTCGGACGGCCGCTTCCGCCGCCTGCGTCGTCGCAGATCGCGTATCGTCCAATCGCGCGAAAAGGTCGTTGATTTTCGACTCGAGGCCGATGAGCCCGTCATTTCCGGCGTCGATCCGTTCGAGACGTTGCGCCAAGGCGCCGATTTGGGTCTCCAGCGATTTGAGCCCGCCCCCATCGGCGGCGGGATCGGCGGACTTCGTTATGCGCTCGGCGAGCGATTGGACGAGCGCCGCCAACTCGCGTTCGCGATTCTCGACGCGCGCGCCGTCGTCGGCGCGTTGCGCGAATGCGGCGTGCATGCGGTCGAGACGCTCGGATATTTCATCGAGCCGAGAATTCTGATCGCCGAATCTCGGCGCCGAGAAGGGATCGTCCAGCCGATCGATCTTGAAGGAGAGCTGCGCCAGCTCACGCTCGACCGCCCGCAAATCCAGTTGCCGCGCGTCGGCTGCAAGCGCCGCGTCGATCTTCCTGTTGAGCCCGCGCGCCAACTCCTCGATCGCGGCGACCTGGCCAGCGCCGCCTGGATTGGCCGCATTTTCGATCCGCGCGGCGATGGTCTCGCGAAGCTGCTCGATGCGCTGCGCCAAATCGGCGAACAGGCGCTCGGCGGTGGGCTCGGCGAGCATGGCTTCGATGCGCGCGAGCGATTCAGAGGGCGCGTTTTCGACGACGCGCGACTCGAGAAGGTCGAATCTGCGTCCGATCTCTTCGAACGCCGACGCTGGGCTCTTGTTGTCCAGCGCCGCGTCTATTTTTTGCGCCAGAGTCGCGATAAGCGCTTCGAGGGGCGCGGTGGTCGCGGTCCCCTGATCGATGCGCTGCGTCAGCGTCTTGCCAAGTTCATCGATGCGTTCGCCGATCGCGTCGAACCGGGCCGCCGCCGACTGTTCGGCGACGAGGTCGAGCTTTTGCGCGAGCCTCTCAAGCTGCCTGTTGAAAGTCTCCAGTCCCTTTCCTGTTTCCGCGGCGACGATCGAACGGATCGCCGTGACCACCTCGCCGAGATCCGCGCCGGAGGGATCGCGTGAACGGAGCCCGTCGATTCGCTGCGTTACGTCGATGAGCCGCGCTTCAATCTTCTCGAGCGGCAGCGGCCGCGCCGCCAGCGTCGTCAGCTGTTCCTTGATTTCATGAGTTTCGCGCGCAAGATCTTGTACCGCCGACGCCTGCGCAACGTCGCCCGTCTGCAGCTTCTCCAGCCTGATGCCGATCGTTTCGACGTCGGCGCGAAGATTGCGCACGATCGGAGTCGGATCGAGATCTTCGATCACCGCGCGCAATTCGCCGATGAGTCTTTCGGCCGGCGCGAGCGTCTCGGCGGGAATGCCGCGGTCGCGCTGCGACTCGATGCGCTGACGGAGATCGCCCATCGCCGTTTCAATGGCGGCGACGGACGCGCGCGGCGCAAGTTCGCCGATCGCTTGCGCCATATCCTGGAGTTCGCGACGGACATTTTCGATCTGTCGCATCATCACGAGCTGCTGGTCGCCGCGCTCGACCACATCCTCGCGAAAGCTGTCCAGATGACGCGCGACCGAGTCGATCGAGCGCTGCAGCGCCTCGAAGGGCGGTTCCGGCGCGAGGGCCGCACCTTCATGGGAGTCATCCAACGCGCCTTGCCGCCGAACGATTTCCGCGATCGCCTCCAGAAGCGGGCTGATCGCCGCATCGTCGCCGCGCATGTCGCGTCGGTTCTCGGCGACGCCGGCGTTGGGCGGGCCAACGATGGCGTCTGCCGGCGGCGCCGATCTCCCTTCGCGCCGCCGCGATGCATCTAACTCCACGCGCCGGGCGATATCCGCGAAACGCTGTTCGAGGTCGCGCAGCGTGTTCTCGACATCGGCGCCGAGAGCTGCGTTCGGCAGGCGCGTCAGCCGCGACTGAAGCTCGGCCAGCGCGCTGCGGACCGGTTCGGCCTGATCATTCGGCCGGACGAAATCGCCCGCCGGCGCCTTCGGAATATATTCCGCCCGAGGCTCGGCGTGGCGCCCTGCGTCGCCCGACGTCGCATCTGACGGCCGCTGATGAGGGAAATGCGCCTTGCTCATGTGGCTGTCCGGCGGGACCGACCCGAGGAAATGGGGACCAAAAACGCGGTGGAGCGGCCGCGTAGGCGCGAATCGCGCCATACTTTCGGCGCGGCCCGCCGACGGACGTGAATGTCTGTCAATCTCGGTAAAGAAGCCGTTAAGAAATGGCGCCATAGCCGCCGTCGGCTTCGCGATTGGCGGGAAGCGGCTCGCTTGCGCGCACGGCGGCGCCTCTCTACCTATGACGCAGCCCGAGAGAATCGCGGCGTGACGGCGCGGCCCAGCGCCGGCCCACAAGGAGGCGTGGATGCCGAGTTACAAGGCGCCTGTGGACGATACCCTCTTCCTGTTAAACGACGTATTGAATTTCCAGCGTTTCGGCAATTTGCCAGGCTTCGCCGACGTGACCCCGGATTTGATGTCGCAAATCCTTGGCGAGGGGGGAAAAATCTGCGAAGAGGCGCTCGCCCCGCTTAATCAGATTGGGGACGAAAAAGGCTGCGTGCGCCACGACGACGCCTCCGTCTCCACCCCGCCGGGCTTCAAAGCCGCGCATGACGCGTTCGCCCAAGGCGGCTGGATCAGCCTCGCCGTGCCCGAGGAATATGGCGGCCAGGGCCTGCCTTACACTCTGTCGATGGCGATGAATGAATTCGCCTCATCGGCGAATATGTCCTTCGCCATGTATCCGGGCCTCACGCAGGGCGCGCTCGCCGCTCTTCTGCGCCATGGCGATGACGCGCAGAAGAAGCTTTATGTGCCGAAGATGGCCGAAGGCCGCTGGTCGGGCACGATGAATCTGACCGAGCCGCAATGCGGCACCGATCTCGGCCTGCTGACGACGAAGGCGTCGCCGCGCGGCGACGGCTCCTATTCGATCACCGGACAGAAAATCTTCATCTCCGCCGGCGAACATGATCTGACCGAGAACATCGTGCATCTGGTGCTCGCGCGCATCGAGGGCGCGCCCGCAGGCGTGAAGGGCATTTCGCTGTTCATCGTGCCGAAGTTCCTGGTCGACGGCGACGGCGCGCTCGGGCCGCGCAACGGCGTCAGCTGCGGCTCCATCGAAGAAAAGATGGGCATCCACGGCAACGCCACCTGCGTCATGAACTACGACGGGGCGCAGGGCTTTCTCGTCGGCGAGGCCAATCGCGGCCTGAACGCCATGTTCGTGATGATGAACGAGGCGCGGCTCGGCGTCGCCATGCAAGGCCTCGCCCAGTCCGAGGTCGCCTACCAGAACGCCGCGCAATACGCCAAGGAGCGCCTGCAGGGACGCGCGCTGTCGGGACCGAAATATCCGGACAAGCCGGCCGACCCGATCATCGTGCATCCCGACGTGCGGCGCATGCTGCTCGAGATGAAGGCCTTCAACGAGGCGGCGCGCGGCCTCGCGCTTTCCGCCGCGCTCGACAGCGATATCGCGCATCGTTCGGATGACGCCGCTTCGCGCCAGGCGGCGGACGACCGGCTTGGCCTTTTGACGCCTGTGCTGAAGGGCGTGCTCACCGACGTGGGATTTGAAAACGCGGTCAAGGCGCAGCAGGTGCTCGGCGGACACGGCTACATCCGTGAATGGGGCATGGAGCAGTTCGTGCGCGACGCGCGCATCTGCATGATCTATGAGGGCGCCAACGGCATACAGGCGCTCGACCTCGTCGGCCGCAAGCTGCCGCGCGACGGCGGCCGGGCGATCATGGCCTATTTCAAGGACACCACCGAGTTCTTAACTCCGCTCGCCGCCGACGACGCCATGAAACCCTTCGCGGAGCCGGTGAAGTCGGCGCTCGACGACCTGCAGAAGGCGACGATGTGGCTGATGCAGAACGCCATGACGAAGCCGGATAACGCCGGCGCGGCTTCTTACGACTATATGCATCTCTTCGGCCGCGTCGCGCTCGGCGTGATGTGGGCGAAGATCGCGCAGGCGGCGATGGAGAGGAAATCGAAGGAGCCGCAGGAGGCCGCGCGCATGGACGCCAAGCTGCTCACCGCGCGCTTCTACATGGAGCGGATGCTCCCCGAAACGCGTCTGCGCCTCGCGCGCATCACAAGCGGCGCCGACACGATGATGTCGCTTGCCGAGGAGATGTTTTAAAGGCAGTTGGGCTTCGGCAGTCGGCGATCGTCCCCTGCTCCTGCCGAAGCCCGACCGCCGACTGCCGCTACAGGAGACGACATGCCCGACGCATTTATCTACGACGCCGTTCGCACGCCGCGCGGTCGCGGCAAGCCGGACGGTTCGCTGCATGAAGTCTCTTCGCTGGGACTCGCCGTCACGGCGCTGGAAGCGATCAGGGAGCGCAACAAGCTCGAAGGCCCCGAGGTCGACGACGTCATCCTCGGCTGCGTCGATCCCGTTGGCGAAGCCGGCGGCGACATCGCCCGCGCCGCAGCGATCTCATCCGGTTATTCGTACAAAGTCCCCGGCGTGCAGATCAACCGCTTCTGCGCCTCGGGCCTAGATTCGGTGAATTTCGCCGCCGGCGAAATCATGTCCGGCCAGCATGACATTGCAATCGGCGGCGGCGTCGAGAGCATGAGCCGCGTCGGCATCGGCGCCTCCGGCGGCGCCTGGCCGGTCGATCCGACGATCGCCATTCCCTCCTACTTCATGCCTCAGGGCGTGTCCGCCGATCTCATCGCCACCAAATACGGCTTCTCGCGCGACGACGTCGACGCCTATGCCGTCGAATCGCAAAAGCGCGCGGCGAAGGCGTGGGAAGAAGGCCGCTTCAAACATTCGATCGTCCCGGTAAAGGACGTTAATGGGATCACCCTGCTCGATCGCGACGAGCATATGCGGCCGGGAACCGACATGCAGACTCTGGCGAGCCTCAAACCGTCCTTCGCCTTTTATGCGGAACAGGGCGGCTTCGACGCCGTGGCGATTCAGGCGCATCCCGAGATCGAGAAACTGAACTACGTGCACCATGCCGGCAATTCTTCAGGCATTGTCGACGGCGCCGCGGCGGTGCTTGTCGGCTCGAAAGAGGCGGGCGAGAAGCTCGGCATGAAACCTCGCGTGAAGATTCGCGCCTACGCCAATATCGGCTCGGACCCGGCGCTGATGCTGACCGGCCCTGTCGACGTGACGAAAAAGGTGCTGCATCGCGCCGGCATGACCGTCGACGACATCGATCTCTTCGAAGTGAACGAGGCCTTCGCCGCGGTCGTGCTGCGCTACCTCGAGGCCTTCGACCTCGATCCCGCCAAGGTCAACGTCAATGGCGGCGCCATCGCCATGGGCCATCCGCTCGGCGCCACCGGCGCGATGCTGATGGGAATCGCCATCGACGAATTGGAGCGCACGGGAAAATCGACCGCGCTGGTGACGCTCTGCATCGGCGCCGGCATGGGCACGGCGACGATCGTCGAGCGGGTGTGAGCGTCGTCGAACCGTGATAGGCTGCCCTGATGAGCATAACTCTCACGCCGCAGCAGGAAGCCCATATCGCCGCTCTGGCGGCGCGTTCAGGACGCAGCCCCGCCGATCTGGTGACGGAAGCCGTCGCGCTATGGGAGGCGCGCCGCGACGTCTACGCGCAAAAGGACGCCGGCCGGCCCAGCAGGGCCGCCGCCCGGATTTTGGAATTGCGGCGCGGAACGAAGCTGCCGCCGGGCGAGAGCATCAAAAGCATGATCGAACATGGACGCGGATGAGCTTCGTTCTCGATAACTCGATCGCGATGCGCTGGTGTTTCGAGACGGAGGCTCATCCTTACGCCGACGGAATTTTGCGAATGATCGCGGCGGGAACGACCGCCTTTGTGCCGATTCTATGGTTTTACGAAGCGAGCGCGGTCATCGCGCGGGCGCAAATCAAAGGATCGCTCGCCGCTTCGAAAGCTGAAGAGATTCTCGTCGAGCTTCAATCTTTAAGCATCGTCGCCGATGAGGAAAGCGCCGCCCGCGTATTCACCGATGTGCATCGATTGGCGGTCGCTTACCGCCTCACGTCATATGACGCGGCCTATCTCGAACTCGCCATGCGACGAAACCTGCCGCTCGCGTCGCTCGACGCCGATCTCGTTCGCGCCGCCAAAAGCGCTGGTGTTCAGCTGGTTGACGAGTCCTGATACTGTTGAATTTGTCGCACGCTGTTTCGGCGCCGGCATAGGCGCGGCGACGATTGAAGAGCGGGTGTGAATACATGCGCGAAGGTCATTACGCACAGCGCCGCCGATACTCATATCTGTCGGCGCTTGCATGTCTCAGTACAATCGTAGTTTCTCTCTCCATGCCACTGCAGGTTCATGCAGATGCCTTGAAGTGCAAAAATCTCTTCGATCTGATTCGTAACGAAGCAGTAGAGCCTACCAAGTTTTTTGATACCTTTACCTTCAAGAAGGAAGGACGAGGAGATAACATCCTCCTGCTTCTCAAAGACAGCCCCCCACCGGGAACGCACGTGAAGCGTTGGCTGTTTTTAACCCGCTTCGACAAAGACAGCCTTGACTTTTGTGTTAACGGTCAGGGTGAGGGTTTTGGCCAGCTAAGCGACATGCACGACAACGCGACCGAGGAAAAATTCGGCATGCCAGGCTCTGGCTATACACGCTGCGCCTCTTTCAAGGAACAATTGCCGCCTTCTCTAATTGTACGCTTATGGGCCAATCGCGAGTTGGGCCCAAGTACTATATTTTTCACGGAGTCCAAGGCAGCATCGAGTTTCGACTTTCTCATAAGCAACGATAATCATTGGATAATCATCGAAGATAAGCGCAATGGCGATACAAGATCGTCGTGTTACTTCGATAGAGGAAGCGGCGTGTCCATTCAGCAGAATTTGACTGTAGCGAAGCAAAACTAGTCAGGGAACCAGAAATGAACCTCACAAATTTCCGCTTCGAGACCGGCGCCGAAGGCGTCGCGCTTGCGACCTGGGATATGCCCGAGCGCACGATGAACGTCATCACGCCGCAGGTGATGGACGAGCTGGAGACGATCATCGACGGGGTCGTCGCCGATCCTAACGTCAAGGGCTGCGTGATCGCCTCGGGCAAGAGCGCCTTCTCCGGCGGGGCCGATCTTTCCATGCTGCAACATGGCGCCGCCCAATACGCCAAGGCGCTGAAGGAGCAGGGCGAAGACGCGGCGAACAAGCAGTTCTTCGAATTTTCGCGCCGACTCTCGCTGCTCTATCGCAAGCTGGAGACCTGCGGCAAGCCTTTCGCCGTCGCCATTCATGGCGTGTGTCTCGGCGGCGCCTTCGAACTCGCCCTTGCCTGCCATTATCGCGTGATGGCGGATGACGAGAAGACCAAGGTCGGCCTGCCGGAAATCAAGGTCGGACTCTTTCCCGGCGCCGGCGGCACGCAGCGCGTGTCACGCATCATGCAGACGGGGGATGCGCTGCAATTCCTGTTCAGGGGCGATCAGATCAAGCCGAGAGCGGCGCTCGGCGCCAAGCTCGTGCACGAAATCGCGCCGAAATCCGAGATCGTCGAACGCGGCCGCGCCTTCATCGTCAATGGCGGCAAGGCGCAGGCCCCCTGGGACGCCAAGGATTTCAAAAATCCTTCCGGCAGGGTGTTCTCGCCGACTGGGATGATGATCTGGCCCGCCGCCAACGCGATCTATCGTCGCGAGACCTACGACAATTATCCCGCGGCCAAGGCCATTCTGCACGCCGTCTATGAAGGGCTGCAATTGCCCATCGACCAGGCGCTGACCGTCGAGTCGCGCTGGTTCGCGCATATTCTGCGCTCGAAGGAAGCGGCGGCGATGATCCGCTCGCTGTTTCTGTCGAAAAATGAGTTGGACAAGGGCGCGCATCGGCCAAAGGACGTCGGCCCGACCAATCTCAAGAAGATCGGCATTATCGGCGCGGGCTTCATGGGCGCGGGCGTCGGCTATGTCTCCGCGCTCAACGGTCTCGACGTCGTTCTCATCGACCGCGATCAGGCGAGCGCCGACAAGGGCGTGGCGACGATCGACAAGCTCATCTCGAGTTCCGTCAGCAAAGGCCGCGCCACCGCCGCCGACAAGGACGCGCTGATGGGGCGCGTCGTCGCCACCGCCGATTACGCGGCGCTCCAGGGGTGTGACCTCGTGCTCGAGGCGGTGTTCGAGGATCGCGGCGTGAAGGCGGATGTCACCAAGCGCGCGCAGGAAGTTGTCGGCGGCGACGTGATCTTCGCCTCGAACACGTCGACGCTGCCGATCACTTCGCTCGCGGAAACCGCGCAAAAGCCCGAAAACTTCATCGGCATCCACTTCTTCTCGCCGGTCGAGAAGATGCTGCTTGTTGAAGTGATCCTCGGCGAGAAAACCGGCGACCGCGCGCTCGCGACGGCGCTCGACTTCGTTCGCATCATCAAGAAGACGCCGATCGTCGTCAACGACTCGCGCGGCTTCTTCGCCAATCGCTGCGTGCTCAATTTTGTTCGCGAAGGACAGATCATGCTGGTCGACGGCGCGCCGCCGGCGATGATCGAAAATGTCGCCCGCATGGCCGGCATGCCGGTCGGGCCGCTGTCGCTCAACGACGAAGTCGGGCTCGATCTCGGATGGAAAATCCTGCAAGCGACGAAGAAGGACCTCGGCGAAGGCTCGGTGGACCCCGCGCAGGAGCGCGTGCTGCGTTTCATGGTCGAGGACAATGGCCGCTTCGGCCGCAAGAACGGCAAGGGCTTCTATGACTATCACGCCAACGGAACGAAAAGCCTGTGGCCAGGCCTCTCGGCCCTGGCGCAGAATGAACTCGATCCAGACACGCTCGATGTCGCCGAAATGAAGCAGCGCTTTCTCGTCACCCAGGCGGTCGAGGCGGCGCGCGTCATGGCGGAAGGCGTCGTCACCGATCCGCGCGAGGCCGACGTCGGCTCCATTCTCGGCTTCGGCTTCGCGCCTTTCACCGGCGGCGTCATCTCTTACATCGACGGCATGGGCGCGAAGGCGTTCGTCGCGCTGTGCGACAGGCTCGCCGCGAAATATGGCCCGCGTTTCGAGCCGCCGCAATTGCTGCGCGACATGGCGGCGAAGGGCGAAACTTTCTACGGGCGGTTCCTGCCGCAGAAAATGGCGGCGTGATTACATTCGGCATCACAGCCCTCGTGCTTCGAGACGGTCGCTTCGCGACCTCCTGAGCATGAGGGCTGCTTCATCGAGCATGCAGAAATGCGGAGTTGAGGCCCCCTCATCCTGAGAGCCGCCCGCAAGTCGGGTTTTCCCGACTTGCGCATGAGACGTCGATCTCGGGCAGGCTCCGAGATCGAAGCCCCGTCTCGAAAGACGAGGGCCGTCGTTGCAGCGCATGCGCGGGGGGACGCCGGCACTTTCTGCGGGGACATGACATCCGCAGGGCCGGCGGGTAAAAGACAGGCGGGGCGTGTAGGGTCGAAAACGCGCGCCCGCGCCCGGACCTGGTTAATGCCGATTTTTGTGCTTCCCTTTCCAGTGATCGATCCTGTCGCCGTCAACATCGGGCCTTTGCCGCTGCGGTGGTACGCGCTCGCCTATATCGGCGGCTTTGTCTTCGGCTGGCTTGGCCTGCGCGCGCTCGTCGCGAATGATGCGCTCTGGATGGGCGGTCAGCCGCGTCCAAGCAGAGAGTCTGTCGACGATCTTCTCGTCTATGTCGCCTTCGGCGTGATCGTCGGCGGACGGCTCGGGCATGTGCTGATCTACGATCCAGCCTTCTATCTCGCGCATCCGCTGGAAATTTTTCAGACGTGGAAGGGGGGCATGGCCTTCCACGGCGGCCTCGTCGGCGCGATCGTCGCCATCGTGCTCTATGCGCGCCGCAGCGGCATGCCGCTGCTCACGGTGAGCGACATTTGCGCGACGGTGGCGCCGATCGGGCTGTTCTTCGGCCGGCTCGCCAATTTCATCAAGCCCGAGATGTGGGGCCGCGAGACCGACGTTCCCTGGGCCATGGCGTTTCCGGGCGGGGGCGACGTCCTCCGTCACCCCAGCCAGCTTTACGAAGCCGGGCTCGAAGGCGTCGCGCTCGGCCTCCTGCTATGGTTCGCCGCGCGTCATGGCGCGCTCAAACATCCTGGCCTGATCACCGGACTTTTCGGCGTCGGCTATGGGCTGGCGCGCATTTTCTGCGAATTTTTTCGTGAACCAGATCCGGTGCAGGAAGCGCTGTCCCATGGAGTCACCATGGGGATGGCGCTTTCTGCGCCGCTCATCCTGATTGGCGCCGCGGCGATCATGTTCGCGCTGCGCCCAAGGAGCGTGAGGATATGAGCGCCTTAAAGCGAGAGATCGTCGAGATGATCGCTCACGACGGTCCCATCACGCTCGAGCGCTACATGGCGCTCTGCCTGAGCCATCCGCGTTACGGCTATTACATGACGCGCGATCCATTCGGCGCCGGCGGTGATTTCGTCACCGCGCCGGAAATCAGTCAGATGTTCGGCGAATTGCTCGGCGTCTGGGTCACTGAAGCCTGGCGCGCGGCCGGCGGGCCAAAGCAAGCGCGGCTCGTCGAGCTCGGACCCGGCCGCGGCACGCTGATGTCGGACGTGCTGCGGGTGACGCCGATCGCGCCGAACTTCTTTTCCGCCGTCACTGTCCATCTTGTCGAGACCAGTCCGGTTCTGCGCGAGGCGCAACGCCAAACGCTGGCCAGGGCCGCAAAGCCGATACAATGGCAATCGGATTTTGCGGAGACGCCGCCCGGCCCGGCCTTCATCATCGCGAATGAGTTTTTCGACGCCCTGCCCGTCAGGCATTATGTGAAGGCTCACGGCGGTTGGCGCGAGCAGCTGGTGGGGCTCGACGCCGAGGGCGAAATCGCCTTTGGACTGTCCGAGCAGATTGAACCGTCGCTCACCGTTCCGGCGCGCGATGGCTCAACCATCGAAGTCAGCGTCGCGAGTCAGGAGCTCATCGGCGACATCGCCGCGCGGCTTGTCGCCGAAGGCGGCGCGCTGCTGCTGATCGACTACGGATATAATCAGACGTCGCTCGGCGACAGTCTGCAGGCGGTGTCGCGCCACGCCTATGTCGATCCGCTGGCGGCGCCGGGGGAAGCGGACCTGACCGCCCATGTCGATTTCGCCGCTCTGGCGCGCGCCGCCGCCGCGCGCGGCGCCAAGGTCATGGGCCCGGTGACGCAAGGACATTTCCTTCTGCAGCTCGGGATCGAACGCCGCGCCGAGACTTTGTCGAAAAAGGCGACGCCCGAGCAGGCGCAAGCGATCATCGACGCGGTCGAACGCCTCGCCGGAAGCGACGACGCGCGTCATCAGATGGGGGGACTGTTCAAGGTGATGGCGGTGACCCATCCCGACATGCCCGACCTGCCGGGATTTTTGGTGTAATATCGACGCGATGACGCTCGAAACGCCTGCGCTCAATGCGCGAAACCTCGGCCTGCCCGGCGTGCGCCACGCCTTCTTCACACGCGGCGGCGGCGTTTCCGGAGGCGTCTACGCCACGCTCAATGGCGGCGTCGGCTCGCGCGACGCGGCGCCCCATGTCGCCGAGAATCGCGCCCGCATGGCGGCCCGCCTCGGTGTTGACGCCGAACGCCTGCTGGTGCCGTTCCAGATCCATTCCGCCGAGGCGCTGACCGTGCGCGAAGCGTGGAGCGCCGAGGCGCGGCCGCGATGCGACGGCATGGTCACGACGGAAATCTCGCTGGCGCTCGGCGTCACCGGCGCCGACTGCGGCATGCTGCTCTTCGCCGACGCGAAGGCGGGCGTCATCGGCGCCTGTCATGCCGGCTGGAAGGGCGCGCTCGGCGGCGTGATCAAAGCGACCGTCGCGGAGATGGAGGCGCAGGGCGCGCGCCGCGCCGACATTCATGTCGCGCTCGGGCCGGCGATCGGCGCGACGAGCTATGAAGTCGGACCGGAATTCGTCGCCCGGTTTCAAGACGCGGACAAGTCCTTTTCGCGTTTTTTCGCGCCCACCGCGCGCGAAGGCCACGCGACCTTCGATCTGCCTGGCTTCATCGCGTCGCGGGTCGAAGCGCTCGACGTCGCGTCATTCGAGGACCTTGGGGTCGACACTTATGCGGATGAAGCGCGCTGCTTCAGCTACCGGCGCAGCGTTCATCGCCGCGAGCCGGACTATGGACGGCTCGTCTCGGCAATCGCGCTGATCTGACGCACAGCGTGGGCAATGACATCCAAGGATCAACCCGACGACAGGACTATTTCGTCGCGTAGCTGAATAGCATCGAGTGCGGCAGTCCCCGGGGCGGCGCCGGGAAAGGCGCGGCGCGGCGCACGGCGGCGAGCGCGGCGGCGTCGAGATCGGGCGCGCCGCTTGGCCTTTGCACCGCCTGATGGGTGAGATTGCCCATCTCGTCGATGTAGAAAACGACCGCGCCCCTGGCGTTCATGTGTTTTCCGCGCACGCGCGGCGGGATGTGCATATGCGGCATGATGAGGCCGTAGAGGATCGTAAGATAGGTGGTCTTCGCATGGCCGCCGCCGACGGGCGACCGCTTGCGCGGCGCCGCGAGCTTGTAGTCGGGTATCGGCGCGAGCGCCGCGAGCTGATCGGCGATCGATTTGGCCTCGCCTTTTTTCACCGCGCCTTTTTCGTTCGGATCGGGCTTTTCTTGCGGCGGCTTCTTTTCGGGCTCGGCCTGCTCGATAATTTCGGCGTCGCTCTTATCTTCGATCGGCGTGTCTTTGGTCTCTTCCGGCGCTTTCGCCTTTCCCTCTTCGTCCTCAGCGTCCTTTATGCCCTCAGGCTTCTCGTCCTTGGGCGTGACATTTTCCTTCTCCGCCTCGTTCTTCGGCGTTTTGAACTCGTTCGCCTCCGGCGCGTTGACGTCGGAATTGGTCTTGCTCTCGGCCTCCGGAGCGTCGAAAGCCGGCTTTTCGTCTTCCGCCGGGGGCGGAGGGGGCGGCGGCTTTTGCTGCTGTTTTTGCTGCTCCGGCGGCTTCTCGGGCTCAGGCGGGGGAGGCGCTTCCTGCTGCGGAGGGGGCTCGGCGATCACCTCGACCGGGATTTCCTCGACGGCAGGCGGCGCTTCGCGAGCCAAGCGCCAGTCCTGCCAGAGCAGGAACGCAAGCACGCAAAGATGCGCCAGCAGGCAAAGCAGGAGAAACAGGAGAAAGCGCGGGCGCACGACATGCCCGCGCCGTCGCCGAAGGGCGTCCACGGCCAAAGTCGCGCTAAAGGCGCGTTGTCCCCTGGTGTCGTTCATCGCGATGGAATGCCGGGCTCCAGCGCCGCCGCTGCTTGCATAATCGATCTGGGTCGGTGATCGGCCGCGCCACTTGGGAGTTATAGCCGCCTTGGGGCAAAAACACGCCCTCTCAAAAGGATGCCGCCTTTTGCCGCAGTTATCAATGCGCTCCCCCTACTTATATAAGCATCTACTAATTTAAAACGGCGCTTGAACGCCGCTCTGGGGGAGACATGAAGCGCTTCACACCCTTGTCGCGCCGGGGATTTCTGCTCGGCGCAGGCGCGGCCGCCATTGGCCCCTCGGCTTACGGCCAGGGTCATGCGATGCGCCGGATCGCGCCTAACCGGGCGTCTGACGCCTTCAATCCCGACGTCGACCTCGAGCTGATCTGCAAGCGCGACGAGGCGCAGATTTTGACCGGCAAGGCGACCCGGGTGTGGCGCTATGCCGGCAATTTGATCAAAGGTCCGCCGCAGACGCTGACGGCGCCGCCCGACAGCTATCTGGGTCCGCTGCTGCGCTTCTCCAAAGGGCAGAAGGTCCGAATTCGGCTTCGAAACGAACTGCCGGAGGAAACGATCACGCATTGGCACGGCTTGCATGTGCCGATGCTGATGGACGGCCATCCCGCGGCGGCGATCGATCCGGGCGAAATCTACGTCTACGAGTTCGAGGTCCGCAATCGCGCCGGGATGTATTTCTATCATCCGCACACGCACGAAAAGACGGCGACTCAGGTCTATCGCGGCCTCGCCGGCGCGATCATCGTCGAAGACGAGGAAGAGCGCGCGCTCGGACTGCCGTCCGGCGAATTCGAAATTCCGCTCGTCATTCAGGATCGCGCGTTCGACGACGACAATCAGCTCGACTACGGCGGCGACATGCATACGCGCATGTTCGGCTTTTACGGCGACCGCGTGCTCGTCAATGGACGATGCAATTTTACGCTCGATGTCGCGAGCCGGGCCTATCGCCTGCGGCTTCTCAATGGCTCGAATGCGCGCATTTACAAGCTGTGCTGGGACGATTCATCGCCGCTGACAGTGATCGGCGTCGACGGGGGATTGCTGGAGACGGCGGAAAAGCGTCCCTATGTGATGCTCGCGCCCGCCGAACGCGTCGATCTGCTCGTCGATTTCAGCGGCCGTCCGCAAGGCGCGAAGCTGACCATGTTGAGCGGAGAGTTCTACGGTCTGATCCCGCCGATGGCGCAGCGGATGATGGGAAGCGATCTCGCGATGGGGGAGGAATTCCCCCTGTTCTCCGCGAAAGTGACAAATGCTTCGGGCGATTCCTGGAAGCTTCCGCAGAAGCTCTCGACGATCCGGCGCTTCCGCAAGGAAGACATCGCCAACCCCGACGATCCCATCCCGATCGCCATTACCATGGCGCATATGGCGATGTCGCTGAACGGCCGCCCTTATGGTCACGACGACATTCAGCCGCGCGAACGCATTCCCGTCGACAGCACGCAGCTCATCGAAATTTTCCATGAGCACGGCGGCATGGGAATGGGCATGGGCGGCATGGGTCGAGGCGGCATGATGCGCGGCCGAATGGGCGGCATGGGCAGGGGCGGCATGGGCAGGGGCGGCATGGGAATGGGCGGCATGGGAATGATGGGAATGATGTCGATGGCGCATCCCATCCACCTGCACGGCCAGCCCTTCGAGATCATCGAGCGCAGCTTCGAGGGCGACGAGGACGCCTATGCCTCGATCCGCGACGGCTTCATCGACAGCGGCCTAAAGGACACCGTGCTCGTGGCGCCGGGCGAGCGCCTGCGAATCGTCAAGCCGTTCGGCGATTTCAAGGGCCGCTTCATGTATCACTGTCACAACCTCGAACATGAGGACGCAGGCATGATGCGCGAGTTCTCGGTGGAGTAGACGCGAAACTCGCGCGCCGCGCGCGCGAAGCGCCATAGATTTTGGAAATCACCAATCATTCCCGGTCGGGCTGCCGCCCGCCGGGAATGATTTTGCATGGGTTAGTGCTGCATACCGCCCATGCCGCCCGAATGCGACATGCCGCCCATCATGCCGCCCATCATGCCGCCGCCCATGCCGCCCATCATGTCGCCCATCGACTTGCCGACCTTCATGATCCCGGTCAGGGTCTCATTCGCGGTCTTCTTCTGCTCCGCGCTCAAACTGGTGAAGAGCGACTCGATCGCAGCCTTCTGCGCGCGCACGACGTCGAGATGGTCGACCATATGGTTCTCCATCATCGTCAGCTTATTCAACACTTCCGGCTTGGAATGATCCATGCGCATATCGGCGGCGTCGCATTTTTGCTTCGCCTTTTGCGCGACCGCGCGCCACGATTCCTCGAAGGCGTTCCAAGGGCCCGCTTGCGCGTCGGTCAGCTTCAATTCCGCCTTCAAATAGGCGAGACGGCCATCGAGATGCTCGGCGAAACCGCAGACCATCTTTTTCATCATCCCGCCGCCGCCGGAATGCGACATGCCGCCCATGCCGCCGCCTTTGCCGCCGCCATGATCCATGCCCGACATGCCGCCCATCATACCACCCATGCCGCCCATGCCGCCGCTTTGACCGGCGCCATGGTTCATCCCGGACATGCCGCCGCCATGGTCCATGCCCGACATGCCGCCCATCATTTTGCCCATGCCGTGATGGCCGGCATGACCGTCGTCGGCCTTCCCCGCTTGGTCCTTTTGCTCTTCGGTCTTGCCGGAGTCAGGAGCGCCAGCTTCGATCTTGCCGGGGTCCGCCCATTGCGTTGGGGCGCTGGAGCCGCCGTGCTCCATGGCGCCATGGTCCATCTTGCTATGGTCCATGCCGCCGTGGTCCGCGCCGCCCTGTTGCGCCTGCGCCGCGGAAAGTCCGGCGGCTAGGAGTAAAGCGGCGGCGCTCGCCGCAAGCATTTTTCCGCGCGAGTTTTGTTTCCCCGTCGTCATGGCGTCCTCCCTGGCGATGTTTGTCGCGAGCGCTCCTGCCGTCGCGGGCGCGACGAATCATTATGGAGTTTCGCGCATGTGGCGCGCCTAACCGACCATCAGGCGCCGTTGAACGTCTGCAACTTTGTCACAGATCAAGCGCTTCGGCGATGGGCGAATCGTCACGTTTGCGCATGAATTTCCTCGAAGACGCGCAGCGTTCCGCATCAAATCTCCGTCGCAAGAGCGGCGGGCGCGCCCGCCGCTCGAGGTGGAATCAGTGCGTCCACATGATCATCCGGTCCCATTTCGCGCTGCAACGCGCGATGCGTATTGCTGACCGGCGATCGTTAGTTTTGTGACGAGATGCGCGCATTTCGCGCCCCATAGGGATCTTGTCCAACCGGACGCGGCGCGGCGGCCTCACGCGGCTTGGCCACCTCCTCCTTATAGCCCGGCTGCCCGACCACTTGAGGCGGCTTCCAGTCGTTAGACGACGCTTGCTCTCCGGCAAGACTATAGCCGGAAGCGCTCAGGGTCGCTGCCGAAGCGAGGGCGACGACGGCGAAAAGCTTATGAGCCATGTTTCCTCTCCCTGATGGTATCAATGTCTTCCGCCGCCGAACTCTTCGTCGGCCAGCGGGAGGCGCGTGCTACGCGCGCATGGAAAATGCTATGTTTTCGTGTCGCTATTTCTACAAAGAGTGAAGCGCCGTGCGCCGCATTTCTGTTTCGCAGCCGCGAAGGAACGCGGCCGCGACGGAGCGACTTGACGACGCTATGCCGCCTTCTTTTCCGCGATTTCAACGAGCGCGCGCAAAATGCGGCGCGTGCCGGAGAGGCGTTGTTTCATGCTGTTGAATTCGCGAATGAAGACCAGCCGCATGTCGGGGCGCACCTTGGCGCTTTTCCCCTGCTCCGCCACATAACGCACCAGCCCGGCGGGATTGGCGAATTTGTCTTCGCGGAACGCGACGATGACGCCCTTCGGGCCGGCGTCGATTTTTTCGACATGGGCGCGCCGGCAGAGCGCCTTGATCGCGACGATCTCCAAGAGCTGCTCCACCTCCGGCGGAACCGGGCCGAAACGGTCGATCATCTCGGCGGCGAACGCCTCGATGTCCTGATCCGTTTCGAGCGTCGACAGACGGCGATAGAGCTGCAGGCGCAGCGTGAGATCGGCGACGTAGACTTCCGGTATCGTCACCGGCGCGCCGATGGCGATCGTCGGCGACCAGGCCTCCTCCTGCGGCTCTTCGACTCCGGCCTTCAGCAGCGCGATCGCGTCGGCGAGCATCTGCTGATAAAGCTCATAGCCCACCTCCTTGATATGGCCGGACTGCTCGTCGCCGAGCAGATTGCCGGCGCCGCGAATGTCGAGATCGTGGCTCGCGAGCTGGAAGCCCGCGCCAAGCGTATCGAGCGACTGCAGCACCTCGAGCCGCTTTTGCGCCTGAGGCGTGATCGTGCGGTTGGCGGGCGTCGTGAACAGCGCGTAAGCGCGCAATTTGGCCCGCCCGACGCGCCCGCGCAGCTGATAGAGCTGCGCCAGCCCGAACATGTCGGCGCGCCAGACGATCAGCGTATTGGCGCGCGGAATGTCGAGGCCCGACTCGACGATGGTCGTCGACAGCAGAATGTCGAACTTGCCGTCGTAGAACGCCGACATTTTGTCTTCGAGTTCGCTCGCGCTCATCTGCCCATGCGCGATGACGAACTTCGACTCGGGCACGTTTTCGCGCAGGAACGCCGCGGCCTCTTCAAGATCGTCGATGCGCGGACAGACGAAGAAGGCCTGGCCGCCGCGATAGCGCTCGCGCAGCAGCGCTTCGCGCACGATGAGGGAATCGAAGGGCGAGACGAAACTTCGCACCGCAAGCCGGTCGACCGGCGGCGTCGCGATGATCGAAAGCTCGCGCACGCCCGTCATCGCCAGCTGCAGCGTGCGCGGTATCGGCGTCGCCGAAAGCGTCAGAACATGCACTTCGGCGCGCAGCTCCTTTAAGCGCTCCTTATGGCCGACGCCGAAATGCTGCTCCTCGTCAATGATGACCAGTCCGAGGTCCTTGAAACTCACGGTCTTGCCGAGCACCGCATGCGTGCCGATCACGATGTCGACGCGTCCTTCGGCAAGGTCTTTCTTCGTTTCGCGCGTTTCCGCGGCGCCAATCATGCGCGACAGCCGTCCAATGCGCACCGGCAGCCCGGCGAAGCGCTCGGTGAAATTCTTATAATGCTGGCGCGCGAGCAAGGTGGTCGGCGCGACGACAGCCACCTGCTTGCCATTGATGGCGGCGCAGAAGGCGGCGCGCAGCGCGACCTCGGTCTTGCCAAAACCGACGTCGCCGCAAACGAGCCGGTCCATCGGCCGGCCGGCGGCGAGGTCGTCGAGCGTGGCGTCGATGGCGGCGAGCTGATCCTCGGTTTCGTCATAAGGAAAGCGGGCGCAGAATTCGTCGTAGAGTCCTTCCGGCGGAACGAGCTTGGCCGCCTCGCGCAACTGCCGCTGCGCCGCGATCTCGATAAGCCCTCTCGCCATCTCGCGGATGCGGTTCTTCATCCGCGACTTGCGCGACTGCCAGCCGGCGCCCCCTAACCGGTCGAGTTGCGCTTCGGCGTCCTCGCCGCCATAGCGCGTCAAGAGTTCGATGTTCTCGACCGGCAGATAGAGCTTGTCGCCGCCGGCGTAGTGAAGTTCGAGACAATCATGCGGCGCGCCCGCGGCGGAGATGGTCTCGAGGCCGATGAAGCGGCCGATGCCGTGATCGACATGCACGACGAGATCGCCGGCGGCGAGCGCGGCGACTTCGCCGAGGAGATTTTCATTCGGCTTGCGCGTCCGGCGGCGACGCACGAACCGGTCGCCGAGAATGTCCTGCTCGCCGACAACCGCGTAAGCATCGGTCTCGAAGCCATGTTCGATCCCGAGCACGGCGATCGACACGGCATGCGAGAGCGCTTGAGGAAGGGCCGGGACGCGCGGCACATCGTGCAAGCCGTGCTCCGCGAGCACGTGGCCGAGCCGCTCGCAGGAGCCCTCCGACCAGCCGGCGACGATAACCTTTCGGCCCGCGTCCCGGAGCGCTTGAACATGGTCGGCCGCCGACTGAAACACATTGACGTCGGGCGTGTTGCGTTCGGGCGCGAAATCGCGGCCGGGCCGCGCGCCGCAGTCGATGGCCTTCTCGCCCTCCTGCGCCGCGAAGGGCGAGAATTGCGCCGCCGCGCGTTGCGCGATCGCCGCGCGCCATTCCTCTAGCGACAGATAGAGCGCGCGCGGTTCGAGCGGCTTATAGTTCGAGGCGGCGGGGTCGAGGTCATGGGCATATTTGCGCGCGTCGTGATAATCTTCGATCTGCCTGACGCGCTCCGCCGCGGCGTCTTCGACGAGCGGATCGAGCACGACGGGCGCGTCGCCGAGATAGTCGAAGAGCGTATCCATCCGCTCGTAGAAGAGCGGCAGCCAATGCTCCATGCCGGGAAAGCGCCGACCTTCGCTCACCGCCTCGTAAAGCGCGTCGCCCCGCGTTTGGCCGCCAAAACGCGCGGCATAGGCCTGGCGGAAACGGCGCATCGTCTCGCTCGTTAAGCGCAATTCGCTCATCGGCGTCAGGTCGAGCGAACGGAGCTGACCCGTGGCGCGCTGCGTATCGGGATCAAACGCGCGGATCGATTCGAGCGTATCGCCGAAGAAATCAAGACGGATTGGGGCCGGCAGGCCCGGGGGGTAAAGATCGACGATGCCGCCGCGCTGCGCATATTCGCCGGTCTCGCGCACCGTGCTGGCGCGCAGATAGCCGTTCGCCTCGAGCCAGAGCGCCAGCTCATCCAGCTTAACCACATTGCCGGGCGCGGCGGCGAAGCTTTCGGCGGCGACGAGCTTCAGCGGCGGAACGCGCTGCAACAGACAGTCGACAGTGGTCGTCACGACGCGCGGACGCTCGAACGAGGATTTGGCGCGCGCCAGGCGCGACAGCGCCGTCATGCGCCGCGCGACGACGCCCGCGTGCGGCGACACGCGATCGTAGGGCTGACAGTCCCATCCCGGAACGTCGAGAATTTCGGCGTCGGGATTGGCGAAGCGCAGGGCCGCGCGAAAGGCCGCCGAACGCGCGGCGTCGCGCGCGACATGCACGAAGACGGCCGCCTGCCCCTCCGCCTCGCGCGCCAGCGCCCGCGCAAGGTCGCCGCTGACGAAAGCGTCAAAGCCGTCCGGCGCATGGGCGAACACCAGCCGCTGGCCGGGAATCAGGCCGGCGCGCGCCGCCTCAAGCCTCTGCGCGGCCTTCTTCTGCTTTGTCGCGGCCGCGCTCAATGGATCGGACCGTCATGGCGATGAAAGGCGATGATCCGCCGCAGCAGCGACGTATCATGTTCGGCCGGAGGCTGTTCCGCCCCCGAAAGCCATCGGAACACCGCATCGTCCGGCAGGTCGAGCAGAGTCTCGAGTTCGGCGAGCGCCTCCGCTGGAAGCGCCTCAACCTGCGCATCCACGAAACGTCCCATCAAAAGATCCATTTCGCGCATGCCTCGGCGCCAGGCGCGCACCCGGATGCGCCGCCTGCGTATATCGTCGTCCAACGTCCGTCTCCTATAGGTCGCGAGGCTTACTGCAGGCGCGAATGAAAGGGAAGGGAAAGCCGACGGGGACGCTTAGCGGCTCCCCTCCGGCGGGGCTTTGCGCGCCCGGCCCGGCGCTTGAGGCAGGCGCGCGCCGCGATGCTTGACTTCAGCGCGCTTGGGCGTTTGCGTCGAACGCCGCTTCGACGCGGCCGCGAACTTCCTTGACCTCGTCAAGCGCCTGCGCTATCTGGCGCCTCTCGCGTCCATATACGCTCGCGGGGGAGTAGCTCAGTTGGTTAGAGCGCCGGCCTGTCACGCCGGAGGTCGCGGGTTCAAGTCCCGTCTCTCTCGCCAGAATTCCAACCGCTCTCTCTTATGATGCATGCATCCCGCGGCGATGCTCCGCGGCTGCATGCGCAGTGAAGCCTCCCGCGCTCACCAACCTCCCTCGCTTTCGCCGGCATATGCCGCTCGTCAAATGTAGGTTGGAACAAAGCTTTGTCTCGGCGAGTTCCCGCAAGATCAATCATCGGCTCCATTCACGCTGATGGCAGATTAGGAGGGACAATCATGAAGGGTCGAACGGCTTTCCTTTCGGCGGCATTGGCGGGCGCAGGGCTTGCGTGTTGTTTGAGCGTCAATGCTTTGGCCGAAACTGCGGGGTCAGGCGTAACGAAATGGTCGCCTCCCAACGTTCCCGGCATGCCTGGCTATCATGAACAAAGCACGAGCGCGGACGGGCGTCGCACTGCCGGCAACTGGGATGCAATCGCCGGGAATTGGAAACAATTCTCCGGCAAGGTCAAGGAAAAATGGGGCAAGCTCACGGACGATGATGTTACGCGGATTAATGGCAAACGCGAACAGCTCGAGGGCCTGCTGCAAGAAAGGTACGGCTATTCCAAGGACCAGGTCCGGCGCGAAGTCGACGAATGGGTGCCGCCGGTTAACTAACCATCTTGGACCTACCATTTGGATTCACGGCCTCGCCTCGCGGCGGGGTCGTTTTTCGTGTCCGCGGTCGTTCGAAGCTCCCGTCCCGGCTTGAAGTCTACTTCACCAGACTCGCACGTCTCGCCAAGCCGCTGTGGCGCGCGGCCGAGCCCGCGCTATTTCCCTCTGAAGCTGTGATACGGGGCTTCAAGGGCGAACGAACATGAAAAGCAAATGGGCTTGGCGGCTGTCACATTTCTTCCAGCAACTCTGGGTGCGGGTGACGCTTTACGCGATCGCCGCCTGCGTCACGGCGCTTGCCGCCTTCCTGCTGCGCTCCTACGTGCCGGCGTGGATCGACCGGGAGCTTGGCGCCGACGCTCTGGAAAGCGTGCTCAGCATACTGGCCTCGTCGATGCTGGCGGTGTCGACCTTCTCGCTCGGCATCATGGCGGCGGCGATCGCGAGCGCCGCGTCAAACGCGACGCCGCGCGCCACCCAGCTTCTGCTCGAAGACAAAACGTCCCAGAACGTCATCGCGACCTTTCTCGGCGCATTCGTCTTCAGCCTTGTCGGCATCGTCACGCTCAAGATGGGGGTCTACGGCGGCGCCGGACGGCTGCTGCTGTTCTTCGTCACGCTGATCGTGATCGCATTGATGTTCTGGAATTTCATCCGCTGGATCGACTTGCTGCGTGAATTTGGCCGCTTCTCAGACCTTCTGCCGCGGCTGGAGAAGGCGACAGCCGTAGCTCTGAAGGAGCGGCTGGAATCGCCCTATCTGGGATGCAGACCTCTCTTCGCGCCTGCGCCCCAGAACACGGCGCCGGTCCACGCCGAGCACCCCGGCTACGTTCTGCACATGGACCTCACAGCCGCGCAGGAAGCGGCTGAAGAGGCGGGAGCGACGTTGTGGATTGAGGTCAATCCCGGCTCTTTCGCGCATCGCACCAAGCCGCTGTGTTATGTCGCCTGCGCTGACCTTGAGCAGGAGCGGCGCGAGGAACTGTTGAACGCTCTGCGAGGCGTTTTCTCCATCGGCGACAATCGAACCTTCGAGCAGGATCCACGCTTCGGCCTGATCGTCCTGAGCGAAATCGCCTCGCGCGCCCTCTCGCCGGCGATCAATGATCCCGGCACAGCAATCGACGTGCTCACGCGCGGCGCGCGCGTTCTTGCACTTTGGGAGACCCGCAGCGAGGCGGAAGTGACATTTCCAAACATTTATCTGCCGCCGATAGACGTTGGCGACATGTTCGAGGATTTCTTTCGTCCCATCGCGCGCGACGGCGCCGCAATCGTCGAAGTGCAGATCTGGCTGCAGAAACTGCTGCTGGGACTCACGCGCGACGACCCCGCCACTTTCGGCAAGGCCGCGATCCGTCAATCCGCCGACTCCCTGGCGCGCGGCGAGGTGAAATTGACCCTCGAGTCAGAGAAGCAGCAGATCCGCGCGCTCGCAGCGGAAATCGCCGAGGCCGGTCACTTGACCGTAGCGCCGACGATCTGACCCGCCTCAGCGAATGTCGATCTCGCTTTCGACGACGTGATTGAGCGGCGTCCCTTCCGCCGTTAGCGCCATGCGCAGCTTCAAGCGGCCGCTCTCGACCTTGTGCTCGCGCACGATGCGCTCGATCTCACGCTGCGAGGTGACGCCCACCTCTTTAAGAAATTTTCGCACGGCCATGTTGAAAGAATCTTCGTCCATCGCGTTTCCTCCGCTGGCGCGCCACGCCAAATGACATTTCTCGCCGAATGCATCGCACAGAGCATGCCGAGGCCAATGGTAACGGCACAGTTTGAAATCTGGCGGACGTTAAGCCTTCCGCCCAGTCGAGGCATGTCGCGATATCGAATCATGCGCCTAGCGCCGAGCGGGGATTTCCGGCGCATTCTTGAAAACATTCGAGAGCTTTGGCGCGCAGCCTGATAGCGGTCCTATCTTGGCAACCCCCATCCTTTTCGGTTTTTCTTCGCGTCGACGCCGAGCCCCAGACCTTTGCCTGCGCGGGTCTCACCGGTCTTCCCGCCAAGATCAAAACCAGGCCGGTCAACTTGCTCGGAAGCATCCGTCGGCTCTGGCTTGTCGGTCTTGGGGGAGGGCATTGTCGCTTCTTTGGCCTCTGTTTCGACATCAGGTTGCGGACCATCGTCGCTCGATGGACGGCGATTGGCCGGGTTGTCCTTGTATTCGTCCACCTGGACGCCCTTACCGTCCAAGCTTTGGCCGGGCAGTCTTTGCGCCTTGTCGCGATTGCTGAGGATGTCGTTCTTCCTCACCTTATCATCGTCAAATTCTGTGGTCGCCCCGGTTCCACTGCTTTGTCCTGCTGACATTTTGCGTACTCCGATTTGCTCCACAGGGATTGCCCTCGACCATCGACCATCGCGGTCACGCAAGGACAACTAGAGCAATATCTAGGGCGCGCAGAGCAATATCTAGGGCGTGCAAGAGCGCGTCATATCCGCCGCAGAGATCGCGTGACTCTGTGCGCGGATTCCCGCAACAGCGCGAGCATAACCGCGGAAGATCACACCGCCTTCGCGACTTCGCGCTGAGCGAAGCCGAGGCGTATATTCAGCTGGTGGAGCAACTGCTCGGCCGCCTGCGGAACATTGGTGCCCGGCGGAAATATGGCCGCCGCGCCGGCGTCATAGAGCTGCTGGAAATCATCCGGCGGAATGACGCCGCCGATGACCATCATGATGTCGCCGCGCCCGGCGCGCCTCAGCGCGTCGCGCAGTTCCGGCGTCAGCGTGAGATGGCCGGCGGTCATCGTCGAGACGCCGACGATATGCACGTCAGCCTCGGCCGCCTTCCGCGCGACTTCGTCCGGCGTCGCGAAGAGATCGCCGATGACGACGTCGAAGCCCATGTCGGCGAAGGCTGACGCAATCACTTTCTGGCCGCGGTCATGGCCGTCCTGGCCCATCTTGGCGACAAGGATGCGTGGCTTGCGTCCGGTGTTTTCCTCGAAGTCGCGCGTCATGCCGACGACGCGGCCGAGATGGACGCTGTCCTTGCCGGCCTCGCGCGCATAGACGCCGGAAATCACATTGGCGATCGGCTTATGGCGGGAGAAGACTTTTTCGAGCGCGAAAGAGATTTCTCCGACGCTGGCCTTGGCCCGCGCCGCCTTCACCGCGAGGTCGAGAAGATTTGCGCCCGACGTGGCGCCGTCGGTCAGCGCGTCGAGCGCCGCTTGCGTCTTCGCCTCGTCGCGCTCGGCGCGCAGCCGCTTGAGCTTGTCGAGCTGCGCGGCGCGCACGGCGGCGTTGTCGACCTTCAGCACATTGGGCTTGGCGTCGTTTTCGGGACGATATTTGTTCACCCCGACGACGACCTGCGCGCCGCTGTCGATGCGCGCCTGCGTCTTGGCGGCCGCCTCCTCGATGCGCTGCTTGGGCACGCCGGCGGCGATCGCCTTGGCCATGCCGCCGAGCGTCTCGATTTCTTCTATATGCGCCCAGGCCTTCTGGGCGAGCTCCGCGGTCAGGCGCTCGACATAATAAGAGCCGCCCCACGGATCGATGATGCGCGTGGTGCCGCTCTCCTCCTGCAGCACGATCTGCGTGTTGCGGGCGATGCGGGCGGAGAAATCGGTCGGCAACGCCAGCGCCTCGTCGAGCGCATTGGTGTGCAGCGACTGCGTATGCCCTTGAGTCGCCGCCATCGCCTCGACGCAGGTGCGGATGGCGTTGACGTAAACATCCTGCGCGGTCAGCGACCAGCCGGAGGTCTGACAGTGCGTGCGCAACGTCATGCTCTTCTCGGACTTCGCGCCGAGATCCTTCATCAGCCGCGCCCAGAGCAGGCGCGCGGCGCGCAGCTTCGCCACCTCCATGAAGAAATTCATGCCGATGGCGAAGAAGAAGGAAAGGCGCGGCGCGAAAGCGTCGATGTCGAGTCCCGCCGCGACTCCGGCGCGCACATATTCGACGCCGTCGGCGAGCGTGTAGCCCAATTCGAGATCGGCCGAGGCGCCCGCCTCCTGCATGTGATAGCCGGAGATCGAGATCGAGTTGAACTTCGGCATATGCTTGGAGGTATAGGCGAAAATATCCGACACGATGCGCATCGAAGGCTCTGGCGGATAGATGTAGGTGTTGCGCACCATGAATTCTTTGAGAATGTCGTTCTGGATCGTGCCGGTCAGCTTTTCGGCCGGCACGCCCTGCTCTTCCGCCGCGACGATGAACAGCGCCAGAACGGGCAGCACCGCGCCGTTCATGGTCATCGACACCGACATCTGATCGAGCGGAATGCCGTCGAAAAGGGTGCGCATGTCGTAGATCGAGTCGATCGCGACGCCCGCCATGCCGACATCGCCCGAGACGCGCGGATGGTCGGAATCATAGCCGCGATGGGTGGCGAGATCGAAAGCGACCGAGAGGCCCTTCTGGCCGGCGGCGAGATTGCGGCGGTAGAACGCGTTCGAGTCCTCGGCCGTCGAAAAGCCGGCGTATTGGCGGATGGTCCAGGGCTGGGCGACATACATCGTCGGATAGGGCCCGCGCACATAGGGCGCGACGCCGGGATAGCCGTCGACGAAAGCGAGGCCCTCGATGTCCTGGGGGCCATAGGCGTTCTTCACCTCGATCCCTTCCGGCGTCAGCCAGCGGCGGGGCTTCGCCTCCTGCTCGGGCGCGACGGGCGCAAAGGGAATGCTGGTGAAATCGGGAATTGCGGACATTCTTTCCTCAAATGTTACGGGCTGGTCATAAACCAGAGGGCGCGAGGGCGCAAAGCCGCTTCCGCGATCCTCAAAATTGCGCAAAAGCTCAACTATAAAATCAGTCCATTGCGCAATAAAAATGTCAATGGTAATGTCTTGACGAAGGAGCGCCAATCTCCCGAAATGTCGTTCATTCGCCAGCGCAAACGCGCGGCAACGCTGATAATGCAGAGAATGGACGGGCAAACTTAGGGGTTCGGCGAGGAAGGAATGAGTAGCGCTGTAGCACGGAAGCTGGAGTCATTGCGGTCGAAAGGCGCAATGCGGAATATCGAGGTCGCCAACCTTCTCGGCACGCGTCCGGAAACCGTCTCGCGTTGGAACCAAGGACGCGCCTATCCTCATCCGAATACTGAAAAGACGCTTCTCGAACTTGAATATATCGTCGACCAGCTTTCCGAGCTGTATGAGCCCGACGAAGCGCGGCAATGGATATTCTCGCCTCAGAAGTTGCTGAGCGGCGCGTCGCCGGCGGCGCTGATCCGGGAGGGCCGCATCGACGACGTGTTGCGGCTCGTCAGTCAGCTTCGTGATTCGGTATATCTATAGAGAAGTGGATCGCCGATGATCCACGAACAACGCCTCGTCGATCGACTGAGCATCCTGCCCGTTGAGCGTTTCGAGGGAGAGGTTTTCCGGACGACTTCGGTGAGCGCCGATCCAACCGCGCCGTCGATCTGCGGCGGACGCTGGGCGCCGCCGCAGGATCGTGCCTCCGAAGTCTCCGTCCTCTATACGAGTCTTGACGTGACGGCTCGATCGCTGAAGTCGTTTCCTATCTCATGCAGTTGACGCCGACGCGCGCGCGAGCCGCAATGTCTTGGCCGTTGAAACGTCCAGGCGTGAAACTTTCAGCGTCCGGACGCGCGGCGTCGGCCACGAAGAGTTCGCTTGGCGAGAATGGGCGCAAGCGCATGGCTTTATGACCTAAACCCGCTCCACCGTAATGTCCACGTGCTGCTCCTCAAGCATTCCGCCTTACGCGCGGCAATCCTAATTCGGCCAAATCCCTCCGAGCGCTCGGCTCTCGCCTCTTGCCCTGGTCGTGGCAGGCGGGTCACAATCAAAGTCTCCGCCGCTCGCTTCGTCCCAACTCAACACAGGAAGATTACATGCGCCATTCCCTAAGCCTGTTGCTGATCGCCCTCTTCGCCAACGTCGCGCCGGCGCGCGCCGCGCCGGAAATTCCCGACGACGTGAAGCAGAGATGCAAGGCGGACTATGCGAAGCTGTGCAGCGGCGTCATGCCGGGCGGCGGGCGCATTATCGCCTGTTTTCGGTCGCATAAGGACGAGATCTCGCCGGACTGCCGAGACGCGCTCGCCAAGATGAAGAAGTGACGCGCGGTCTCGCGTTTCGGCCGACCGACCGCAGGAGCGCGCCTCACGGGCGCGCTCAACCGTCGACGCCATCCGACGCCTTGGAGGGAAATCGCGCCGAGGCGTAGCGGATCGTGAGCACCGCGAGCGAGAGAACGAGCGTGGCGCCCGCGAGGATCAGTATGCCGACGTCCGGAAGCGACTCCGTCTGCACATAGCCGATCATATGGCGGGTAAGCGCCGTGATGCCGACATAGAGGAGGAAGCGCACCGGCATGTGATTGGTGCGGAAATAGATGCCGACCATCGAGCCGATTTCGAGATAGATGAAGAGCAACAACAGGTCTTCGATCGTCGCGTGGCCCTTCATCGACATTTCAAGAAATGCTTTCGCCGCAGCCCAGACCGTCGCGCCGCCGATCGCGAACAATCCTAGAAGGTGAAAGAGTTCGGTGAGCAGATAGCCGATCGGATCCATCCGATCTAATATTCGACGCGCCCCCGGGTGTTCCTTCCTGTCCCAATCTTTCATCGCTTGCCTACAGGTTTGTGTAGCGCCCACGCATGTCGAACGCCGTGGCGCGAGCGTCGCGCATGACGTCGCCGGGCGTAAATGACTTTGTCACCGACCGCCTTCGCGCCTATCGGCCAAGCTATCCGCCAAGCCGCCGGCTCCAGTCCTCCACCTTGCGGCTTTCACTCCGCTTATGCGCGAGGTCGCGCCAGCGGGGCGCGAGTTCCGTCAACGCGGCCATTTCGGCGAGTTCGTCGAAGGCGCGCGGCCGCGCATAGAGCAGGGCAAAAAGCCGCGCAAGCGGCCAGTCCGGCCGCGGCCTCTCGATGAGCCGCAGCCCCTCTCCCGGCCGGACCTCCCCAGTTTCAAGCACGCGATAATACCAGCCGCAGCGCATGCTTTCCTGCGTGCGCCGCGCCATGTCGCGCCGGCCGAAGCGAAAATTCAGCGTCAGGCAGGGCTGTCGTCCCTGGCTCGCCTGCAGGCGCGCGCCGCCGAGCGCGAAAACGTCGCCGACGCAGACCGACTCCTCAGTCAGACCGAGCGTCGAGATATTCTCGCCAAAGGCGGGCGCAACGAATTCGCCCGCAAGTTCCGGAAATTCCGCGCGCCATGCCTCGTAATGCTCGCGCGGATAATGGTGCAGCGCCTTCTCGGCGCCGCCATGATGGCGCCGGTCCGCCTGTCGATCGCCGACGAGCCCTTCGGCCTCGATGCGCCAGGGCGCCGGCGCCGGCGCCTTGCCGATCGCGCTCTTGCGGCCGGGGGCGATTTCCGCCGGACGCCCCGCGTAGAGCGTGTCGATCGGAATTTCAAGCATCGCGCCGCATCCCAGCTGGAGTTCGCGCGGTCGCTATTTCTGGATGGAGTTCAGATAGGCGAGCAGCGCTTCGATCTGCGCGGCGCTGAGTCGGAACTGCGGCATCTCCGCGCCCTCATGTCCGACGACGATCCCCTCGGCGAGCGCCTCTTCGAGATTGTGCAGCGGATATTTGCGCGCCATATGCCGAAACGGCGGCGATTTGGGATTGGCGCTCTCGCCGCGTCTGCCGACCGCATGGCAGCGGCCGCAATTTTCTTGCGCGATCGCGCGTCCGCGCTTGAGCAGCCGCGCGTCGACGGGCGCTTTCGCCGCGGCGGCGCCCGCGGCGAGCACAAAACAAATCGTCATCGCAAGAGACGCGAATCGCAGCATCGGCAGACTCTAGCCCCGGGCCCGGCGCCTGTCACCGCGTCCTATTTGCGCACGACGAGCACCGAACATTTGGCGTGGCGCACGATGGTCTTGGCGTTGGAGCCGATAAGATAGGTGGCCATCGTCGGGCGATGAGAACCGACGACGATAAGATCGGCGCCCCACTCCTCGGCCTCGGCGAGGACTTCCGGATAGACGGCGCCAAAGCGCACGACGGAGGAGACGCGCTCCGCCGGATAGGGAATCGCGCCGCGGATGGCCGCCAGATCCTTTTCTGTCTCCTCGCGAATCTCTTCATCGAAATTCGGCGGGATATAGTCGATGAACGCCACCGGCACGAGCGGCTGGACATTGATCAGCCGCAGCTGCGCGCCCTGCTCCACTCTTGCGAGCGCCACCGCCGCGTCCAGCGCGGGCTGCGTGACCTCGGCCTCGCCGATCTCCACAGCCACCAAAATCTTCTTATACATGCCCGCCTCCCATGCGCGCGGCGTCGGCGCCGCTTGTCGGTCATAGCGCGGCGCGCGCCGTCGAGCCACTGCGCCGCGCCTCCAGGAAAAAATCAATCGCAGGATGGCTCAGCAGACCCGATGACGGAAAGTCTTGCGCGCAGTCTTCGGCACCGGCCGCGCCGTCGAAGCTCCAGTATTTGTTCACCCACGCTCGAATTCGTGATCGTACGAGGCGCCAATCGCTGACGATCCGCTCGAACTTCGTCGCGCCGGCGACGGACGGGGGCTCATGAAACTTGACCTTGTCAAAGTCGATCAAGCGCGTAAAGTGCGCCAGGAGGCATGGTGATCTTCAAATTCTGGCTTTGTCGCCGAGGCGGCTTTCACGGCCGGGCATTCTACGAACATTCTACGAAATAGCGACTGAAGAATATCGTTCGACACATGCAATCATCAACCCGGCGTAAATCGACGCCGTGATGCTGCTTCCAATCCAAAAGCGATTCCCGGGAGGAAATCGAAATGCCCAGTAGCACGAAAACCCTTCGCAGTTTCGTCATTAACATGCTGGCGGCGCTGTCGATCATCGTCATTCAATGCGGAGCCGTCGCCGGCTTTTCCTTGATCGGCGCGACAGCCGCCGCCGCGCAGCAACGCGGCGATAGAGGCGACCGCGGCGATAGAGGCGGGCGCGGCGACAGAGGCGGGCGCGGCGATAGAGGCGACCGCGGCCGCGGCGACCGAGGCCGGGGCGATCGCGGGTGGCGCGGAGGTAGAGGCCGTGGCGGCCGTGGCTGTGGTTGGCAATGGTGGCGCGGCGCGTGGGTGTGGCGTTGCTGACGGAGGGCTAAGAGCTCCCGCTTCAGTTTCATTTTTTGGCAACGAGTTTCTCTCGCTCAGGCTGCTCGCCTGGGCGAGGTCCGTTGCGTTTTCCGCGTGAGGGACTTCTCTCGCATCGCGCGCCGCCGAGAGAGCAATGACCGACAAGCCCGCCTATGTTTTGGGAATCAACGCCTACGACCATGACGCGAGCGCGTGCTTGCTGCGCAACGGTGAACTCGGCTGGGCGATCGCCAAGGAACGCATCACGCGGGAGAAGCACGACGGCGGCTTCTACAAGGAGCCCGTCGAATACTGCCTGAATGCGGAGGGCGTTTCGATCGACGACATCGATCTCGTCGTCCGCAATTGCTACATTCTGCCGCCGGCGGAAATGGAGCGGCGCATGCTCCATCAGCCGTTGCGCTATTTCGCGCCGGGCGATGGCGGCAAGCCCGCCGACTATCCTAAATTCTTTGAAGACGCGCGGGTCGAATATGTCTCGCATCATCTTGCGCACGCCTATAGCGCTTTCGCGCCGTCGCCTTTCGAAGAGGGCGTCGTGATGGTGGTCGACGGCGTTGGCAGCTATCGCTCCGACGTAACGGAGCCTGTTCCCGAGACTGACGTCGCCACGCCCTTGGCGCGCGAGTCCGAAAGCTACTACCGTTTTTCAGGCTCGAGCATTGAAACGCTGAAAAAGGTCTGGATGGAGCCGGTCCGCGGTTTTCTCAGCGAAGAGTTTTTCAACATGCCGGGGCTCGGCGCCTATTACAGCCGCGCCTCTACCTATATTTTCGGCGACTGGAACAAGTGCGGCGAGTTGATGGGGCTCGCTCCCTATGGCAGGCCCGGCAAAGTCGAGCCCTTACTGGAAATGGACGGGCAGAATTTGCGCGTTCTCGACTGGCCGGCGTCGCTCGACAAGCCTTGGGGGCCGATGAGCGGCAGCAAGTGGGAAGACGATCCCGCCATGGCGCATTGGCAGGATCTCGCCTGGCGCGTCCAGGACGACGCCGAACGGGCGTTGCTCGCGCGCGCCAGATGGCTGCGAGAATCGACTGGCGCGAAAAATCTCGTGATCGCCGGCGGCGTCGCGCTGAATTGCGTCGCCAATGGCCGCATCGCTCGTGAAGCCGGTTTCGACAATGTGTGGATTCAGCCTGCCGCGGGAGACGACGGCATCGCCATCGGTTGCGCCCTCTATGGCCGCTTGGCGCTGCAAGAGCATCCACGGAACTTCGTCATGAAGCACGCCTATCTCGGCCGCGATTACTCGGCCGACGAGATCGCGGCGGCGCGAAGCGCCTTCCCCGCTCGTTTCGAGACGACCGCCGAATCTTACGACGACATTTGCGCCGAGACCGCCAAACGCCTGTCAGAGGGCAAGGTGATCGGCTGGTTTCAGGGGCGGTCTGAATTCGGTCCGCGTGCGCTGGGCAATCGCAGCCTGCTTGCTGATCCGCGCACCGCGGAGATGAAGGACAGGCTGAACAAGCGCATCAAATTCCGCCAGGGGTTCCGACCCTTCGCGCCCATCGTCCTCGCCGAGCGATCCAAGGAAATTTTCGAGGGCGACCATGACTCGCCGTTCATGCTGATGGCGCAGAGCGTGCGGCCGGAATGGCGCGACAAGATTCCCGCCATCGTTCATGTCGACGGCACGGCGCGCGTGCAGACCGTGTGCGAAGAAACCAACCCTCGACTGTACCGGCTGTTGAAGGAGTTCGAAAAGCTCACCGGCGTGCCGGTGCTGCTCAATACGTCGTATAATGTTAAGGGCGAACCGATCGTCGAAACGCCGGCGGACGCCGTTTATTGCTTCCTCAACACCAACATCGATTGTCTGGTGATGAACGACATGATCGTCACCAAAGCGCCCCTCTATAATTGGACGTCGCCCCTGTTCAAATTTTATCGCGAATTGGCGACGAAGGTCCGCGCCGGCGTGGCGGCGCGGTGACGCCGCCGCTTGAGCGCCGAGAACTCTTTCGCCGCATTCAAGCTTGCGGCCATCGCATGGCGACGCGACAATGAGCGAGGTCCGATCGGACCTCGTAATTGGCGCAAAGCTGCGCACGCTTTACGAAATGGACGCTGAAAAAGCCGATTGTCACGCTCCTTGCGTTCTCAGAAAGCATAAAATGACCTTAGGTTCGCTCGTCTTTCAAAAATGATCTTGGGAGAAAATTATGAAATCTTGGATTTACGGCGTCTTGGCGGCGTCGCTGTGCGCGGCCTCAAACGCCTATGCCGCGCAGAACGGCGTCAATTACGACCCTGCGCACAGCGCGGCCTATGTGAGTGCGCAACAGAAGAATGACGCCGCGACCATGACGGCGGTCATCGCCGATGATCTCACGCAGCTCAGGACGCTGGGTTTTTCGCTCGTCAAAACGTTCTACTCAACCTATTGCACGATCAACGGGCAAAAATGCGTGAGCATCGCCGAGCTCGCCACGGCGAGAAACATGCGCCTGATGCTGGGCGTCTTCGAATTTCCCGATCACCCCGACTGGACGCAATCGCAAGTCGACGCCGCCGTGGACGCGGCTTTTCGCTACCCCGGAACGGTGGTCGCCATCGCCGTCGGCAATGAAGACATGTTCGATTGGCAAGGGACTCCGCAACCGGCGATGCAAAAGCGCATCGTGGCGGACATGACCGCGATCAGGACAAGGATCAACAATCCGAAAGTGGTGGTGACGACCGCGCAACGCGAGCCGGACTGGATGCGCCTTGTCGCCAGCGACCCGCAAAAAGTTCTGCAGAATGTCACGGTCATCGGCGCGAACATCTATCCGTTCTGGGGCGGCTCCTCAGAAAAGATCAACGGCAAGAGCGTCGCCAATAACATTCAAGCCGCTGTCGCCAACCTCAGGGGCAAGACGGCGAAGCCGGTCATCGTCACCGAAGAGGGCTGGCCGAGCTGTGGAAACAACGCCGGCATGAAAGACATGAATATCGATGCGGAAATTGATTACTTCAGCACTTGGAAAACCCGCCCCCACGACTTCGACAGTTACTATTTCGCCGCCTATAACAATATCTCCGCCGGCGCGTGCCAGAATGACGACGCCAACAATCACTTCGGCCTGTGCAGCGCGGCTGGATTGACGAAGGACGTTCGTCTGCTGAAGTGCAAATAGGGCGTTTGGCGCGCGCTCAGCGCGCGAAGCTCACAATCGTGGGGCGGATCGCCCCACGACATCCTCGAAGCGACCAACCGAACCCTATTCCACCGCTTCGGCTTTAACGAAATTCCAGGAGGCGATGTCGACGACCCTGTTTTCGCAGTCGTTGCTAAGCTTGGCGCGGGTGCCTTCGACGGCGGTCACGGTCCAAAGTTCGCTCTCTTCGTCCCAGGCCCCTTCGCAATTCACCAGCGTCGTGACCTTATAGATTTTGCCGGTCTCAAGCATGTTGCTGTCCCTTGCTGAACGGTCCCCTCGGACGCCCACGGCATCGGCTCAACGCGACAGCTCTTCATCGTCGCCACGAAACGGGCGAAATTAGGGAAAACCGCCGGCGACACATGGAATAGGCCCGCCAATTCCTAAGCTTACGGCGTATTGACGCCGCAGCGCATGTAGAGCGGAACTGACAAGGGCAGAGTCGGCGGCTGCGCGCGCCACGCGTCCTCGAGTTCCTGGTCGATGAGCGCCAGCGGATCGCGATCATAGCGCAGGCGGTATTTCTCGACCGCGGACCAGGTCTTGAGGAAACTCACGAATTCGCTTTTCGAGCCTGCGACCCGCGTGTGAAATAGCGGCGGCTCGATCTCCGTGAAGGGAAACGGCAGCGTTTCGTAGCGATTGAAATAGAGCGAAGAATTCTCTCCCCAAAACGGGCCGAGAATGTCCTCCTTCAGCCGGCGCAGGATCGAATCGAGCGGCTCGACATGCGTCCTTGGCCAGTCATAGGTCCAGGCCGCGACGACCCCGTCGGGACGCAAGGCGCGGCGCGCATTGGCGTAAAACCGCGGCAGGTCGAACCAGTGGATCGAACAGGCGCAGGCGATGAGATCGACCTCGCCGCGAAGCCCGAGATCGTCCTCCGCCCGCGCCAGACGATAGTCGATGTTCGGCGCCTTTGGCGCGAGCGCCAGCTGCCGGGAATCGGGATCCGTCGCCAGCACCCTGGCGAAATGGCGGGAAAGGCCGAGCGCCGCCTGCCCGCTCCCCGAGCCGCAATCCCAGGCGAGCCCATCCTGCCGCGCGGCGCGCGCGAGCCATGCGAACAGCGCGTCGGGATAGTGCGGACGAAAGGCGCGGTAGTCGTTGGCGATATCGCCGAACACCAGCGTTTGCGGGCTTTTCATGGATGCCGCCTTACCCCGTCTCGCTCTGGCGCCACGGGCCGAGACCCTGTCGCGCCAGCCGGAGCGCCGTCACGCGATCATGCCAGGGCGTGAGGCTATCCGCGCCATGGAAGCCCATATGCCCGCCGCCCGCCGTCAACGCCGTTTCGATCGCCGGCAGGCGCGACCAGTCGATCGCCGCATAACTCTCCGCTGGCACCCAGGGGTCGTCGAGCGCGTGCAGGATCAGCGTCGGCAGCCGGACGCCTTCGAGGAAATTCTTCGCGGCGTTGGCCTCGTAATACTCCTCTGCGCCCCGATAGCCGAAATGCGGCGCGACGAAACGATCGTCGAACTCATAGACGCTGCGGGCGCCGGCGATCGCCGCGCGCTCCGCGCTGGTGAGGTCGGCGCCAGGCGCAAGCCCCTCGCGTTTCATCTCATTGAGCATGTAGCGATGATAGACGAAATTGCGCGGCGCCATCATCCGGGCGCAGGTGGCGGCCAGATCGATCGGCGTCGACACGGCGATCGCGGCGCGCACCGGTAGGCCGTGGCCGCCCTCGCCGAGAAATTTCAGCACGAGATTGCCGCCGAGCGAATTGCCGATGAGCACGAGGCCGTTGCCCAAGAGGTCGACGGGAAGACCGCGCAGCGCCGCGGAGAGATCCTCGGTCTTGCCCGCGTGGTAGCGGCCGCTGGACGTGGGGCGCGAGGGCGCCGCGCCGCGCAGATTGAGGCGCAGCGCCGGCCAGCCCTCGCGAACGAGAAATCGCGCCGTGGCGACGCCATGCAGGCTCGATTCGGAGCCGGCGAGCCCATGCGTCAGAACGATGAGCGGCGCGCCGCTGTCTACCGCCGGACGATCGAGCCGCGCCGCGAGACGATCGCCATCGGGCATGGGTAGCAGCAGCCGCTCGCCGCCGGGAAGCTCCGGCGGTCCGCCGATGATGATGTTGCGCAGGGTCTGCAGATCGCCGCCGAACCACGGCGCCCGCTCGCGGAAAGGGGGGAGCAAGGGGGGTGAGAGGGAAGCATCGCTGGGCATGGTTGCATGCATCACGTTTTTTATCCGCGCTCCAGTGCTGCGCAAATGTTATTCGTAAGCCCAAGCCCCGAACCTTGTAAGTCGAGTCGCCATCGAACAAAAAAAGAACTTGGCAAAAAGAACAAATCATGCACAATCGAATTCCGGCGCAATCATTGTTCGTATCGTCCTGCGGGCGTTGCCCGCGTCCGCCGAACCTGCCAGAAGGATTTTTCAGCCGTGAGCCAAGCCAACCTCCGCCTCGTGGAAGGGACTTCCGTGGACAAGACCAAGGCGCTCGACGCCGCTCTGTCGCAGATCGAGCGCGCCTTCGGCAAAGGCTCGATCATGCGGCTCGGCAAGAACCAGAAGGCCGTCGAGATCGAGACGATCTCCACCGGCTCGCTGGGGCTCGACATCGCGCTGGGCGTCGGCGGCCTGCCGCGCGGCCGCGTCGTCGAAATTTACGGGCCGGAATCCTCCGGCAAGACCACCCTCACCCTGCATGTCATCGCCGAGGCGCAGAAACTGGGCGGCGTCTGCGCCTTCGTCGACGCCGAACATGCGCTCGACCCCATCTACGCCCGCAAGCTCGGCGTCAATCTCGAGGAGCTGCTGATTTCGCAGCCCGACACCGGCGAGCAGGCGCTGGAGATCACCGACACGCTGGTGCGCTCGGGCGCCGTCGACGTGCTCGTCGTCGATTCGGTCGCGGCGCTGACGCCGCGCGCGGAAATCGAGGGCGAGATGGGCGACGTGCAGCCGGGCCTGCAGGCGCGGCTGATGAGCCAGGCGCTGCGCAAGCTCACCGCCTCCATCTCGCGCTCCAACACGCTCGTCATCTTCATCAACCAGATCCGCATGAAGATCGGGGTGATGTATGGGTCGCCGGAGACGACGACCGGCGGCAATGCGCTGAAATTCTACGCCTCGGTGCGGCTCGACATTCGCCGCATCGGCGCGATCAAGGACCGCGACGAGGCGATCGGCAACCAGACCCGCGTCAAGGTGGTCAAGAACAAGGTGGCGCCGCCGTTCAAACAGGTCGAATTCGACATCATGTATGGCGAAGGCGTCTCCAAGATGGGCGAATTGATCGATCTTGGGGTCAAGGCCGGGGTCGTCGAAAAGTCCGGCGCCTGGTTCTCCTACGACAGCCAGAGGCTCGGCCAGGGCCGCGAGAACGCCAAGAATTTTCTGAAGCAAAATCCCGAGGCGGCGCAGCGCATCGAACAGTCGATCCGCGAGAACGCCGGGCTGATCGCCGAACGCATTCTCGATGCGGCGGAGGACGAGGAGGCCGGCGAGGCCTGAGCGCCGCGCCGCAGCCGCAAGCGCTGCGCGCGGCTGGACGAAGAAGAACGCGCGCGGGCCCGGCAGGCGGGCCCCGCGCCATTGCCGTTTGCCGCCGAAACTGGCATATCGCGGATGATGAAGCGCGCGACGGCGCCGCCTGCCGCCGCCTTCGCAGCACCCTCGGGCGTCGCCCTGTTTCATTGAAACGCAAAGCCGCCCCAGGTTATTCTTCCACGCGTTTCCCGCATCGGCGCACAAGCCGCTTCGGCGCAGGGACGCATTCGCGAGCCGTGACCGCATGAGTGGCGTCAACCAGATCCGCACCGCCTTTCTCGACTATTTCGCGCGCCACGGGCACGAGAAGGTCGCCTCTTCGTCGCTCGTGCCGCACAATGATCCGACGTTGATGTTCACCAACGCCGGCATGGTGCCGTTCAAGAACGTCTTCACCGGCGTCGAGAAGCGCGCCTACGCCCGCGCCGCCTCGGCGCAAAAATGCGTGCGCGCCGGCGGCAAGCACAACGACCTCGACAATGTCGGCTACACCGCGCGCCATCACACCTTCTTTGAAATGCTCGGTAATTTCTCCTTCGGAGACTATTTCAAGGAAGGCGCGATCGAGCTCGCCTGGAACCTGATCACGCGCGAATTCGCTCTCAACGTCGATCGGCTGCTCGTCACCGTCTATCACGACGACGACGAGGCCTACGATCTGTGGAAGAAGATCGCCGGCTTTAACGACCGCCGCATCATCCGCATCGACAGCGCCGACAATTTCTGGAGCATGGGCGACACCGGCCCCTGCGGCCCCTGTTCGGAGATTTTCTACGACCAGGGCGAGACGCTCAAAGGCGGTCCGCCCGGCAGTCCGGACGCGGATGGCGACCGCTTCCTGGAATTCTGGAACCTCGTCTTCATGCAATATGATCAGGCGGCGCCCGGTCAACGCGCGCCGCTGCCGCGCCCCTCGATCGACACCGGCATGGGCTTGGAGCGCATCGCCGCGCTGCTGCAGGGGGTGACCTCCAATTACGACATCGATCTCTTCCGCGCGCTGACCGGCGCCGTCGCCGATTTCACCGGCGCGCCGGTCGACGGCCCGCAGGGCGCGAGCCATCGCGTCATCGCCGATCATCTGCGCGCCGCCGCCTTCCTCGTCGCCGACGGCGTCACGCCGTCCAATGAAGGCCGCGGCTATGTGCTGCGGCGGATCATGCGCCGCGCCATGCGTCATGCGCAGCTTCTGGGCGCGGAGGAGCCGCTGATGTGGAAGCTGACGCCGACGCTCGTCGCCGAGATGGGCCAGGCCTATCCGGAGCTCGTGCGCGCGCAGGCGCTGATCGCCGATACGCTGCTCAGCGAAGAGACGCGCTTTCGCGCGACGCTCGCGCGCGGCCTCGCGATCCTCGACGAGGAGACGGCCGCGTTCGGCAAGGGCGCCAAGCTCTCCGGCGAAACGGCGTTCAAGCTTTACGACACCTACGGCTTTCCGCTCGATCTCACCGAAGACGCCTTGCGTCCGCGCGGCATCGGCGTCGACAAGGAGGGCTTCAACGCGGCGATGGACCGCCAGCGCGCCGACGCGCGCAAGGCCTGGGCCGGCTCGGGCGAGACGGCGACCGAGGCGCTGTGGTTCGCGCTCAAGGAGCGGCTCGGCGCGACGGAGTTTCTCGGCTACGACGTCGAAAGAAGCGAAGGCGTCGTCACCGCCATCGTTCATGACGGCGGCGAGGCCTTTTCCCTGGCGACCGGCGCGCGCGGCGCGCTGATCCTCAATCAGACGCCCTTCTATGGCGAGTCGGGCGGACAGGTGGGCGACGTCGGCGTGATCCGCGGCGCCGGCGTGCGCTTCCGCGTCGACAACACCGTCAAAAAGCTCGGCGATCTCATCGTGCACGAGGGCGTCGTCGAAGAAGGCGAGATCACGCCCGGCCTCGCGCTTGAACTCGACGTCGACCACGAGCGGCGCCAACAGGCGCGCGCCAACCATTCGGCGACGCATATCCTGCATGAGGCGCTGCGGCAGGTGCTCGGCGACCATGTGGCGCAGAAGGGCTCGCTGGTCGCGCCCGACCGGCTGCGCTTCGACTTTACCCATCCCAAGCCGCTCACCGACGCGGAGCTGGCGCGCGTCGAGACGCTGGCCAATGAGATCGTCCAGGACAATGCGCCGGTCGAGACGCGGGTCATGGCGCAGGACGACGCCATCCGCTCCGGCGCCCGCGCGCTCTTTGGCGAGAAATACGGCGACGAAGTGCGGGTCGTCTCGATGGGCCCGCTGCGCCCCGGCGCCGCGCATCCCTTCTCCGTCGAGCTTTGCGGCGGCACGCATGTGGCCCGCACCGGCGACATCGGCCTCATCGCCATCGTCGCCGAAGGCGCGGTCGGTTCCGGCGTGCGTCGCATCGAGGCGCGCACCGCGGAAGGAGCCCGCGGCCAACTCGTCGCGCAGGCGCGGGCGCTGCGGGACATGGCGGCGCTGATGCGCGCGCCTGTCGAAGACGCGCCGACGCGGCTCGCGGCTCTGCTCGATGACCGCAAGCGGCTGGAACGCGAGCTTGCCGAGGCCAAGCGAAAGCTCGCGATGGGCGGCGGGGCGGCCGAGAGCGCCGACGACAAGCCGCGCGACATCGGCGGCGTCAAGCTGCTGTCGCGCGCCGTAGCAGGCATCGAGGCCAAGGATTTGAAGTCGATGGTCGATGACGCGAAGAAGGCGATCGGCTCCGGCGTCGTCGCCATCGCCAGCGCTTCGCCCGACGGCAAGGCCGGCATCGTCGTCGGCGTCACCGACGATCTCACCGAAAAATACAGCGCCGTCGATTTTGTCCGCGTCGCCAGCGTCAAGCTAGGCGGCAAGGGGGGCGGCGGCCGCCCCGACCTCGCGCAGGCGGGCGGCCCCAACGCCGCCGCCATCGATCAGGCGCTCGCCTCCGTGGAGGATGCGTTGCGCGGTAAAGCGGCGGCGCCATGAGCGCGCCGGACCGTCGGCGCGGTCTGGCTCTGTTGCGGCGGCGCGTCCATGTCGTCCTGGACGGCGGCAGTCACGCCCCCGTGGCGCGCGTTGTTCATCGGGCGCTGATCGCCCTTGTCCTGCTGTCAGTCGTTTCGGTGATCTTCGAATCGGTGCCGGAATACAGCGAGGACTATGCGGTCCTCTTCAACGTCATCGAATATGTGGCGGTCGCCGCCTTCACGCTCGAATATATGTTGCGCGTCTGGTGCGCGCCCGAACATGCGCTTTACGCCGAACGCTCGCCGACGGCCGCGCGACTCGCCTTCATCACGTCGGGCTGGGCGCTGATCGACCTCGCGGCCTTTCTGCCCTTCTATCTTTCTTTCTACTTCTCGTCGGATCTGCGCGTCTTCCTGATGCTCCGGCTTCTGCGCTTCTTCAAATTCGCGCGCTACTCTCCGGGCATCCGCACCTTGCTCGCCGTGCTCGAGGCCGAGCGCAAGGCGCTCCTCGCCTGGCTGATCATTCTGTTTGGCGCGGTGCTCTTCTATTCAACGGCGATTCACATCGCCGAACATGAGGCGCAGCCGGAAAAATTCGGCACGATTCCCGACGCGATGTGGTGGGCGATCGAAACGGTGACGACCGTGGGCTATGGCGAAGTGATTCCCCTCACAGTGGCGGGCAAGCTCATCGCCTCCTTCGCCATGGTCACGGGCTTCCTGCTGCTGGGCCTGCCGGTCGGCATTCTCGCCACCGCCTTCGCCGAGGAAATTCACCGCCACGAATTCGTCGTCACCTGGACGATGGTCGCGAGCGTGCCGCTGTTTCGCGGCCTCGACGCATCGGGGATCGCGGAAATCATGCGCTACCTTCGGGCGCAGTCGATCCCCCGGGGCGCATTGATCGTGCGCAGGGGCGATCCCGCCCATTCGATGTATTTCATCGCCGAGGGCGAAGTCGAAGTCGAGCTGGCGCAAGAGAACGTCAGGCTTGGCGAAGGACAGTTTTTTGGCGAGATGGCTGTGCTGCAAAAAACGTCGCGCACCGCCAATGTGCGTGCGACGGCGGCGACGAAGCTTCTCGTTCTCGACGCTTATGATCTGCAGACGCTGACCAACCGCAGTCCGGAAATCGGAGACGCGATACGCGAGGTTGCGCAGTCGCGATCCAAGCTCACGCCGGCGGAGCGGCTCGGCGACATCATCGACGCGGAGCTTGAGGGATCGGCGGCGTCGGAAGAAGCCGGCGAGGCATAAATCACGCCGCACGCAGTTGCGCGACGATTCGGCCGTCATGGCCGGGTCAAGCGCGACAAGCGCGGGCATGACGCCGAGAGGAAGCGGCGAACGCTATAGAGAGGTTGAGCGGCTTGCCCTGCGTGGTCGCTCAGCCGCCGATCGCGGCGCGCAATTCCTGCAGCTGAGCGAGCTTGTCGGACGCGGCGAGACGCGCCTCGTCCGACTTCGCGTCGGCAATATCTTCGCGCGCGTTCTGAATGTCGGCGTCAATTTTTGCGGGGTCGATTTCGGCTAGCGGGATCGCCTGTTCGGCGAGAATTGTGAAGCCGGACGCGTTGACGTCGGCGAAGCCGCCGCGCACGAAGAGCTTCTCGACCTTGCCGTCGCCGCCCGCGACCGTCACGACGCCCGCCTTCAGCGTGGTCATGACCGGCGCATGGTCCTTGAGCACGGTGAACTGGCCGTCGGCGCCGGGCGCGACGACCGATTCGACCTCGCCTGAGAAGAGATGCTTCTCGGGAGAGACGAGTTCGAAGTGGAATGCGGCCATGATGTTCTCCGCGGGCGCTTTGCGTTCCAGCCCGTCATGGCCGGGCTTGACCCGGCCATCCCCGAAAACTGATCAGCATCATGGCCGGCGCACGTCCGGCCATGACGCTTTTTAAAAAGTTACGCCGCTTCCTTGGCGAGCTTGGCGGCCTTTTCGACCGCCTCGTCGATCGAGCCGACCATGTAGAAGGCGGCTTCGGGCAGATGGTCGTATTCGCCTTCGACAAGGCCCTTGAAGCCCTTGATCGTGTCGGCGAGCGCGACGAGCTTGCCGGGCGAGCCGGTGAACACTTCCGCGACATGGAAAGGCTGCGACAGGAAACGCTCGATCTTGCGGGCGCGGGCGACGACGAGCTTGTCCTCTTCGGAGAGCTCGTCCATGCCCAGAATGGCGATGATGTCCTGCAGCGACTTATAGCGCTGCAGCGTCGACTGCACCTTGCGCGCGACGTCGTAATGCTCTTCGCCAACGATCGCCGGCGACAGCATGCGCGAGGTCGAGTCGAGCGGGTCGACCGCCGGATAGATGCCCTTCTCCGCGATCGAACGCGACAGCACGGTCGTGGCGTCCAAATGCGCGAAGGAGGTGGCGGGCGCCGGGTCGGTCAGATCGTCGGCCGGCACGTAGATCGCCTGCACCGACGTGATCGAGCCCTTGGTCGTCGTCGTGATGCGCTCCTGCAGCGCGCCCATGTCGGTGGCCAGCGTCGGCTGATAGCCCACCGCCGAGGGGATGCGGCCGAGCAGCGCCGAGACTTCCGAACCCGCCTGGGTGAAGCGGAAGATGTTGTCGACGAAGAACAGCACGTCCATGCCGCGGTCGCGGAAATCCTCGGCGACGGTGAGGCCGGAGAGCGCGACGCGCATGCGCGCGCCCGGCGGCTCGTTCATCTGGCCATAGACCAGCGCGCATTTGGAGCCTTCGCCGCCGCCCTTCTTGTTGACGCCGCCCTCGATCATCTCGTGATAGAGGTCGTTGCCCTCGCGGGTGCGCTCGCCGACGCCGGCGAAGACGGAGTAACCGCCGTGCGCCTTGGCGATGTTGTTGATGAGCTCCATGATCAGCACGGTCTTGCCGACGCCCGCGCCGCCGAAGAGGCCGATTTTGCCGCCCTTGGCGTAAGGCGCGAGCAGATCGACGACCTTGATGCCGGTTTCCAGAATCTGCGCCTCGGTCGCCTGTTCGGAATAGGTGGGCGCCGGCTGATGGATCGCGCGGGTCTTGCCGGTGTTGAGCGGACCCGCCTCGTCGACCGGCTCGCCGATGACGTTGATGATGCGGCCGAGCGTCTCGTCGCCGACGGGGACCGAGATCGGCGCGCCGGTGTCGGTGACTTCCTGACCGCGCACCAGACCTTCGGACGAATCCATGGCGATGGTGCGCACGGAATTTTCGCCCAGATGCTGGGCGACTTCCAGAACCAGTCGGTTGCCCTGGTTCGTCGTCTCAAGCGCATTGAGAATCTCAGGCAGATGCCCGTCGAACTTCACGTCGACGACGGCGCCGATGACTTGGGTGATGCGCCCGCTGGGCTTATTGGCGGCCATGTTTCGTCCTCGTCCTAAATGCGTCAGAGCGCCTCGGCGCCCGAGATGATTTCGATGAGTTCCTTGGTGATCATCGCCTGGCGCGACCGGTTGTAGAGGGTCGTCTGCTTGCGGATCATGTCGCCGGCGTTGCGCGTGGCGTTGTCCATGGCGCTCATCCGCGCGCCCTGTTCGGAGGCGGCGTTTTCGAGCAGCGCGCGGAACACCTGAATCGAAATATTGCGCGGCAGGAGCTCGGACAGAATCTCGTCCTGACTCGGCTCATATTCATAAACCGCCTGCGGACCGTCGACCGGCGGGGCGTTCTCGTTCGAGGGGATTTGCGCCGGAATGAGCTGCTGCGCGGTGGGGATCTGCGCGATCACCGATTTGAAGCGCGAGAAGAACAGCGTCGCGACATCGAATTCGCCGCTTTCGAACAGGCGGATGACCTTCTTGCCAATTTCATCGGCGTTGCCGAAGCCGATCTGCTTCAGGCCGCGCAATTCGATGAGTTCGATGATGTTCTTCTCATATTGACGGCGAAGCTGGTCATAGCCCTTCTTGCCGACGCAGAGGATCTTGACGGTCTTGCCCTGATCCTGGAGACGCGCGATGTGCTCGCGGGCGAGACGCACGATCGAGGAATTGAAGGCGCCGCACAGGCCGCGCTCGGCGGTGGCGACGATCAGCAGATGCACGTCGTCCTTGCCATTGCCGGAAAGAAGCACCGGACCGCCCGCCGTGACGCTGGTCGCGAGATTGGCCAGCACCGCCTCCATGCGCTCGGCGTAAGGCCGCGCGGCTTCCGCCGCCGTCTGCGCGCGGCGCAGCTTGGCGGCGGCCACCATCTGCATGGCCTTGGTGATCTTCTGCGTCGCCTTGACGGAAGAAATGCGGTTTCGAAGATCCTTCAGCGAGGGCATAGCGTTTTTGCCTGTCTCGTTTCACAGCGCCCGTCATGGCCGGGCCAGTCGCGAGCCGGGACACGCCCGGCGACGACGACATTCGTTACGCGAAGGATTTCGCGAAGTTCTCGACGACGTTTTTCAATTTCGCCGCCGTTTCGTCGGTGAGATCCTTCGTCGTGCGGATGCTCTCCAGAATGTCGGCATGCTGCGAACGCAGCAGCGTCAGCAGGCCGTCCTCGAAGGCGCGCACGCGACCCACCGGCAGCGGATCGAGATAGCCGTTGACGCCGGCATAGATCACGACGACCTGCTCTTCCATCTTCAGCGGCGAGAACTGCGGCTGCTTCAAAAGCTCGGTCAGTCGCGCGCCGCGATTGAGCAGGCGCTGCGTCACCGCGTCGAGGTCGGAGCCGAACTGGGCGAAGGCCGCCATTTCACGATATTGAGCGAGCTCGCCCTTGATCTTGCCGGCGACCTTCTTGGTCGCCTTGGTCTGCGCCGAGGAGCCGACGCGCGAGACTGAGAGGCCGACGTTCACCGCTGGGCGAATGCCCTGATAGAAGAGATCGGTCTCAAGGAAGATCTGGCCGTCGGTGATCGAGATGACGTTGGTCGGAATATAGGCCGACACGTCGTTGGCCTGCGTCTCGATGACCGGCAGCGCGGTCAGCGATCCGGCGCCGCGCTCGTCGGAAAGCTTCGCGGCGCGCTCCAAGAGGCGCGAATGCAGATAGAAAACGTCGCCCGGATAGGCTTCGCGGCCCGGCGGGCGGCGCAGCAGCAGCGACATCTGGCGGTAGGCGACGGCTTGCTTGGACAGATCGTCATAGATGATGACGGCGTGCATGCCGTTATCGCGGAAATATTCGCCCATGGCGCAGCCCGAGAAGGGCGCGAGGAACTGCATCGGCGCCGGATCGGAGGCCGTCGCGGCGACGATGATCGAATAGTCGAGCGCGCCGCGCTCTTCGAGCACCTTGACGAATTGCGCCACGGTGGAGCGCTTCTGGCCGATGGCGACATAGACGCAGTAGAGCTTCGCCTTCTCGTCGTCGCCGTCGTTCAGGGATTTCTGATTGAGGATGGTGTCGAGCGCGATGGCGGTCTTGCCCGTCTGGCGGTCGCCGATGATGAGCTCGCGCTGGCCGCGGCCGATCGGGATCAGCGCGTCGACGGCCTTCAATCCCGTCGCCATCGGCTCATGCACGGATTTGCGCGGAATGATGCCCGGCGCCTTGACGTCGACGCGCGAGCGCTGCGTCGCCTTGATCGGCCCCTTGCCGTCGATCGGATTGCCGAGCGCGTCGACGACCCGGCCCAGCAGCTCCTTGCCGACGGGCACCTCGACGATGGCGCCGGTGCGCTTGACCGTCTGGCCTTCCTTGATGGCGCGGTCGTCGCCGAAAATCACGATGCCGACATTGTCGGTTTCGAGATTGAGCGCCATGCCCTTGGTGCCGTCCTGAAATTCGACGGTCTCGCCGGCCTGCACATTGTCCAGTCCGTAGACGCGGGCGATGCCGTCGCCGACCGAGAGAACCTGCCCGACCTCGGTGACCTCGGCCTCGGCGCCAAAGTTGGCGATCTCATTCTTGAGGATCGCGGAAATTTCTGCGGCGCGGATATCCATCAGCCGACCTCTTTCATGCGTGTGCGGATTGCGTTGAGCTTGGTGCGCACGGAAGCGTCGACCATGCGCGAGCCGATTTTGACGATCAGGCCGCCGATGATCGACGGCTCCGTCTTCATATTGAGGGTGACGGTCTTGCCGCCGGTGACGCCGGCGAGCGCCTCGCGCAACGCCGCTTCATGATCGGGTTTCAGCGGCGCCGCGACGGTCACGTCGGCGCGCACCAGCCCCTTCGCCGTGTCGTTGAGATGGCGATAGGCGGCGATCATGTCGGAGATCACGAAGAGACGGCGCTTGGCGGCGACGAGCCGGAGAAAATTGGCGGCGATGCCGGAAATCTGCGCCTTGGCGAGCACCGCGTCGAGCGCCTTGATCTGCTCTTGCGCGGAGAACACCGGGCTTTTCACCAGCCGCTTGAGATCGGCGCTGGCGTCGATCATAGACTGGAAGTTGTCGAGCGCGGCGGCGACGTCGTCGGCGGCGTGTTTTTCCCTCGCCAAATCAAACAGGGCCGAGGCGTAGCGACCTGCAACGCCTGATGAGGAATCTCCGTCTTGAGCCACCTGGTTCGCTCGCCAAATCTACGTCATTTTGGAGACGCCGCCCGCAGTTCCAATCGCGCGGTCGCGACGATAAGCGGTTAGCCTCAAACGACGGATGCTGTAGGAAAAGGAACGGAGGCGGCTGCGCCCCAGCTCCAAGGCGAGCGTCCCCTAACACAGGCGTTTTGGGGGCGCAACCCTGTCACATTGCCGCGATTTTCGGCGCCGGCGCGCGCTGGTTAAGCAATAGCCAAGAAACAGCCAAGCAGGAGACGTGATTCATGACCAAAGCGGTCGTCGGAATAATCGGCGGGTCAGGCGTTTATGATCTGCCCGGACTGACCAATATGCGCCGCGCGCGCGTCACGACGCCCTGGGGCGATCCTTCCGACGAGCTCGTCTTCGGGCAATTGGGCGCGACCCAGGCGGTCTTTTTGCCGCGGCACGGGCGCGGCCATCGGCTCTCGCCCTCGACGATCAACTACCGCGCCAATATCGACGCCTTGAAGCGCGCCGGCGTCACCGATCTGATTTCGGTCTCGGCCTGCGGCTCGTTCAAATCCGAACTCTTTCCCGGTCTCTTCGTGCTCGTCGATCAGTTCGTCGACCGCACCGTCGGCCGGCAATCCTCCTTCTTTGGCGACGGCTGCGTCGCGCATGTGTCGATGGCGCATCCGATCGCGCCGCGGCTGTCGGCGCGCATCGGCGCCGCGGCGAAAGACGAGAACATCGACCACGTCGCCGGCGGAACCTATGTCTGCATGGAGGGTCCGCAGTTTTCGTCCTACGCCGAATCGCTCACCTACAAAGCCGCCGGCTATGACGTGATCGGCATGACGGCGATGCCCGAAGCCAAGCTCGCGCGCGAGGCCGAGATTTCCTACGCCACCGTCGCCATGGTGACGGATTTCGACTGCTGGCATCCCGAACACGACAACGTCGACATCGCCGCGGTGATCGCGGTGGTGCAGAAGAATTCGGCGACGGTCGCGCGGCTGCTGGCGCGGGTGCTGGCGGAGTTTCCGCGCGAACACGAGCCCTGCCCGATCGGCTCCGACCGCGCGCTCGACAACGCCATCCTCACCGCGCCCGACGCGCGCGATCCGGAACTGTTGAAGAAGCTCGACGCGGTGATGGGGAGGGTGAAGGGGGGGTGAAGGGCGCTGACCGCTCCACTTTGCCGGCTATCAGCACGAGAGGCACTTGCCGCATGCGCCGGGACAAAAAGCTGATCTCGCGCGACGATTCAACTTCAGCAGACACACGATTTCGAGGTTGGCAAAGTGAATTTTCGACGATTTGAGTCACAACAAGAGGCGGAAAAGTTCTATTTCGAACTGTTTCGGCAAGCATCCGACTTGGGTGCTATTCCCGAGTATGGCGACAAACCGGACGTGATCATTCATCTGGACCGAAAAATCGGTGTCGAAATCACCAATTTTTATCTTCGTCCAGGCTCCGACGACGCGAGCGAACAGCGCCAGAGAGAGCGCCGAACGAACATTGTAGCCGATGCGCAGAGCCTCTACCGCCGACAGGGTGGTAGCCGCGCCTTTGAGCTTACAATCCAATTCAACACAAATTTCCCTATACGTTCCCGCCGTACAGCCGCCCTCACCACTGAATTGGCGGACCTGGCGAGACTCATCGAGAGACATTCAACAGGACCTATCGACCCTGAAGTTTTTGCGCCTTCTCCTGAGTTGCTGACCGTGTGGCTGAACGCGCGGGAGTATCCCGATCCAAGATGGCGTATTACTCAAGTTTACACGCTGAACTTTATCTCGCTGCAGGCTTTGGCTGACATTCTTCGCGAGAAAGAAGCAAAGGCTCTCCAGTATCAGCCGTGTGATGCCTATTGGCTTTTAATCATCGTTGACTGGGTTGATCGCGCTCAGGACCAGGAAATCACGATCAATGATCCTATTCTCACGTCGCAAATTTTCGAACGCGTGATTCTTTACAAGCCAGACTTCAACGAAATAGTTGACGCCTGTTCTCGATGAGCATTTAGCGTCCTGGCGCTTCGATCCACCACAGAAGGTAAAGCTGCCGCAGCGGAGTCTCTTATAGGCAGCAGCGAAGTCCCGGCGTTTGCGCATCCCTCCCCTTTACGGGGAGGGTGGCCCCGCGAAGCGGGGTCGGGTGGGGTGAACTCCCTCGGTTTAGCGCGTCAAGAGCCCCCACCCGGCGGTCCGCAGGCAAGTTCACGCAGGCTGCGTAAACTTGCCTGCAACCGCCGACCTCCCCGCAAAGGGGGAGGTATGAACGCCAAATGTTCGAGTTCGTTGTTCGCCCAATTGCCCCAGCCCTCCCCCCATTTGCGCCTTCCCCCGCCCTGCGTGTATCTCTGCAAGCGTGGCGGTTTCGCCATGTCCCTCCACGCGCGGCGACTCTTCGCCGCTGATCGCAAGGCCGTTTCATGCCGCTTGCCGCCGCCATTCGCACCATTCCCGACTATCCGAAAAAGGGAATCCTGTTTCGCGACATCACCACGCTGCTCGGCGACGCCAAGGCCTTCCGCAAGGCGGTCGACGAACTCGTGCAGCCCTGGAGCGGCGACAAGATCGACAAGGTCGCGGGCATGGAGGCGCGCGGCTTCATCCTCGGGGGCGCGGTGGCGCATCAGCTTTCGGCCGGCTTCATCCCGATCCGCAAGAAGGGCAAGCTGCCGCATCGCGTCGTCTCGGTCGCCTATGAGCTCGAATATGGCGTCGACGAAATGGAGATGCATGAGGACGCGGTGACCCCCGGCGAGCGGGTGATCCTCGTCGACGATCTGATCGCCACCGGCGGCACGGCGGAGGGCGCGGTGAAGCTCCTGCGCCAGGGCGGCGCCGAGGTCGTCGCCGCCTGTTTCGTGATCGATCTGCCCGATCTCAACGGCGTGAAAAAGCTCGAAGCGCTGGGCGTGCCGGTACGCACGCTCGTCGCCTTCGAAGGCCACTAATCCGCCTTTTTCCCGGTGTTTCTGCTCCGCCCAGGCTCAACGCTCAGAATCTCGGTTCAGACGCTCCAGGAGAGGCTGTACAGGCGCATGACGCCGCGACGGACCCATTTGGCGCTGGCGGCCCTCGCCGTCGCTGCGCTCGCCGGCGGAGTCGCGGCCCTCCGCTATCTGCCCGATTTCGGGAGCAAATCGCCCGTGCTCGGCCCGGCCGCGCTCAGCGCCTGGGGCGGCGCGCTGCCGACCGGCTTGCGCCGCACGGCCCTGCGGATGCAGCCCGGCGCCTTCCCCCCGGCGCCGCCGCCCGCGTTCCTTGTCGCCGCGGCGCCGGCGCCCGAAGCGCCCGCAGCCCAAGTCGCGGCGCTGCCGCCCGGAGGCGACGGCCTCGAAGGGGCGATTTCCTTCCCGGCGCCGCCCCAGCCGGCCGAAGTCGAGAAACCGACGCCGCTGCCCCCCTCGCGACCGGCCAACCTCGCCGAGCTTGCGGACAAATTCGCGCAAGCAGCCGCGGCGACCTCCCCGGAGCAGCCGCCCGCCGCCGAGGCATCCGCGACCGGGCCGGCGCTCGCCACTGCGCCGCTGCCCCCGGCCCGGCCGCAGGAGCCGTCGGCGCGAGCCGCGGTCGAGGCGACCCCCACGGCGCAGGAATCGGCCCCGCCGACCCAGGTGGCGCGCGCCGTCGAGCCGACGCTGCGGGCGGCGCCAGAGGACGCCTTTCAGCAGGAGGCGCCGATCCGCTATGGCATGGGCGACCAGGTCTTCGTGCGGATCTTCAAGCAGGAAGGGCAGCTCGAGCTCTGGCTGCGAAAAAGCAACAGCCGCTTCGCGCTCTACAAGACCTATCCGATCTGCAAATGGTCCGGAAAACTCGGACCCAAGCTCAAGGAAGCCGATTACCAGTCGCCGGAAGGCTTCTACAGCGTCTCGGCGAAGCAGTTGCATCCGCATTCGAACTATCACCGCGCCTTCAACGTCGGCTATCCGAACGCCTTCGATCGCCAGAACGGCCGCACCGGCGGCCTCGTCATGGTGCATGGCGCCTGCAAGTCGGTCGGGTGCTTCGCCATGACCGATCGCGGCATCGAGGAAATCTACGCCTTCGTCGAGGCGGCGATGCGCGCCGGCCAGCGCGAGGTGCAGCTGCACATCTTTCCCTTCCGCATGACCGAGCAGGCGATCGCCCGGGAGACCGGCAAGAGCTGGCTCGCCTTCGTCGGCGCGGGCGGCAACCATCAGCACTGGGCCGATTTTTGGCGCAATCTCAAGGAAGGCTACGATATTTTCGAGCAGACCGGCGAACCGCCGGTGGCCTTCGCCTGCGGCGATCACTACGCTTTTGGCGCGGGCGATTCGTCATGCCGCCGCATCGCCGGCTGGTGATCGAGGCGCAACCCGAGACGACGCCGTTCAGCTTGGTTTCAGCCGGCGCGCCCGAGAATGTCTCGGAAAAAGCTCTGGTGGGCGCAATCCAAGGAAAGCAACGCATGCGGCCCGCAACCTGCACGATCGTCGGCGCGGCTTGCGCCCTGGCCATCCTTTTCGCGCCGATCGCCGAGGCGGCCAATGCGCCGCTGTGTCTGGCGATCGCCGCGAACTACAACAAATGCATGCGCCAGCATCAGCGCGGCTGGCGCGGCGCCTATGACGACTATGGTCCGGGCTATGGCCAAGCCTACCCCGGCGGCTATGGCGGTTATGGCGGGTTCGACGGCTATGACGGTTATGACGGCTACGGCTGGGGCTATCGCCGCCGCCGTTACGAGCGCGCCAAGGCGGCCTGCGCCATCTGGTTCGCTCAGATGCAGGCCAGCGGCTGCTTCAATTAGGGCTCACCGCTAGCTGCGCCTGCGACGTCGCCGCTTTCAGTTTCGAGCCGGCTCAATGACGATGATCGCCACGGGATGGGGCTCCCGACAACCGCCTGAGAAGGCTGATGGCTCCTGCCGCGGGACGCAGATGTGCGCCGGCGACCGGAGCGTCTCTCAACGCCGCCTGCCGCCGCATGTTTGTCGTCCGCCTGTGGGAAAGGACGACGTCATGGGCTTTTTGATCGTGTTTCTTGGCGGGGGATTGGGCGCGGCCGCGCGTCACGGCGTCAATCTTCTGGCGCGGATGATTGGCGTGGATTCCCCTTTCGGGACGCTGGCCGTGAACGTGCTCGGGTCGTTACTGATGGGCGCGATCGTGGGCTATGCCGCCTTCCGCTGCGAGTTGCCCCAACATTGGCGATTGTTCCTCACGACCGGAATCCTTGGCGGCTTCACCACCTTTTCGGCGTTCTCGCTTGAGACGATCTTGTTCTACGAACGCGGCGAACTGGCGATGGCGACATTTTATGTCGCGGCGTCGGTCGGCCTTGCGGTCGCCGGCCTCGTCGCCGGCATGTCCCTGCTCCGGCATTTTTCGTGAAGGATTCGAGTTCCAGCCACTCCTCCCGCCGAGTGCCAAATGAATGGCTTGATTTGACCCTTTGCAGACATCGACGCCGTTCGCTGCGCATGTCCGCTCCTAGGGTTAACGCGAACGCTCCGCGGGATCAGCATCATCGCCGCCTGCGCGAACGCGTAGCCGCCTTCGGCCCTGGCTTCTTGACGATCTCGTAAAGCGCATTGACGGCGTCGCCCAGCTTGTCGGCGCCTTCGGGCGGCTGCGTATTGGTCTGGACAGTGATCATCAGATCTTGGTCGGCAATCCAGACATAGATCGTCCGATAGCCGAGACTTTCGCCTTCATAGAACCATTGCGCGCCGAGAGGCCCCAGAATCTTGCGCGCCAACCCGAGGGCGAAGCCGCCTGGGTCATTGGCGGACACACTCGCGATCGGCTCGCCCGTTTTAGTCGAGACGAGCTCAGTCCATTCTTGCTGCTGCTTCGGCGGAACCACCTTCCCGCCGAAAACCGCGCGCATCCAGCGATCGACGTCGCGGGCGCTGGAAACGGCGCCGCCTGCCGATTGCATCCAGGAGACGCTCATCTCGCGCACGTCCCGCCCGACGACCGGAAGGTTCCACGATTCCTTGCACGCCGGTTGGTAGTCCGTGCAGGCCTTATTCTCGAAGTAGCCGTGCGACAGGCGCTCGACGACCGGCTCCGGATAGGCGCTGGCCTCGTAGAAGGTCGAGGTGAGGCCGAAAGGTTCGATCACCAACTGATGGACGAGATCGGTGAACGACTTGCCTGAAGCCTTCTCGGCGACCATGGCGGCGAGAACGTAATTGGTGTTCGAATAGTGATAGCCCTTGCTCGCCGGCAATTGATTGGCGGCGCTTGGATAGGCGGCGTCCACCAGCTCTTTGAGGGTGAAGGCCCGCATTGGCTCGTCCGCCCACGCCCGGGACATCCACTCGGTCTCTGAATAGTTGGGAATGCCGCTCGTCATGTTGAGGAGGCGGCGGATGGTGACGTCCTTCCACTCTGGATACTCAGGCAGCCACTTGCCGAGCGTGTCGTCGATCGAGAGCTTTCCCGCCGCCTCGAGCTTCAGGATCGTCGCGACGGTGAATGACTTCGACGTGCTTCCCATCTGGTAGAGCGTGTCTTGGTCAACAGGCCTCGCGTCGGGGCCACGGCCGACCTTTCCGGCAAAGGCTTCGATCGCCGGCCCGGCAGCGCCAAAGCTGATATAGGCGGCGACGCCCGTAACCTTTTCAATCGGCGCGCGCGCCGCAAGCCATGCGTCAAGCGCGGCCTGAACTCTGTCGACCTGGGTTGGCGCCGCAGCCAAGGCCGCTGTCGCAAGGACAACCGCGCCTGCTCCAACCAGAACCGCAACTAGCCTATTCCTCATGTCATGCCCCTTGGAAAAACACTATATTCACTGGCGACCTACCGCACTTTCGGGCCTTGTTTGAGCCGTTCCTGTCGGTCCGGAGCTGATGAACAATTCGACTTAGCCGGGGGGCGCCATGGGTAACCAGCAAGGCATATTCGAAGAGGAAGGACCCTATGGGGCGTCCGCTCATGGCATCCATCAAATGTCTGTTTGTGGCGCGAAGCGGCCATCCCCCTGCCAGCAAAAGTTTTGCTTTTAACCAAAGCCAAAATTTCAAACTGAGACACCATCCGCCCCACATATTGACAGTCGCCGGCTTTGAAGGGTAGATGAACCTCGCTTCGGCGCGGCGGTTTCGCCGCGTTTTTCGTTTGCGCCTTGCGCAAAATCGCGGCGAAGCCACTCAACTGCCAAGAAGCCGGCCGGCGGCAACGCCAGCGCCGGGACGAACACAGGAAAAAAAGATGTTCGCAGTCATCAAAACCGGCGGCAAGCAATATAGCGTCGCCGCAGGGGACGTCATCACCGTCATGGCGCTCGACGGCGCGCCGGGCGACGCCGTCACCTTCGACGAAGTGCTGATGCTCGGCGGCGACAGCCCCAAGATTGGCGCGCCGACGATCGCCGGCGCGAAAGTCTCGGGCGAGATCGCCGAGCAGACGCGCAGCCCCAAGTCGATCGCCTTCAAGAAGCGTCGGCGGCAGAATTCAAAGCGCAAGCGCGGCCATCGTCAGGATCTGACGCTGGTGAGAATCACCGCGATCGAGGGCTGACCGCCCTCTCGCGATTCGGAACAACGGGCGGCCCAGTCGCCGCACAGGAAACTCGGAGCGAAGCAATGGCTCACAAAAAGGCAGGCGGCTCGTCGCGCAACGGCCGCGATTCGGACGGCCGGCGCCTCGGCGTCAAGAAATTTGGCGGAGAAGCCGTCATCGGCGGCAACATCATCGTGCGTCAGCGCGGCACCAAGTGGCGCCCCGGCCGCAATGTCGGCATGGGCAAGGATCACACGCTTTTCGCGCTCGTCGACGGCGTCGTCGAATTCAAGTCGAGCGGCGGACGCGCCAGCGTATCGGTGACTCCGGCGCCGGCCGCGGCGGCCGAGTAAGGCGGCAGGGAGACGACCCGCCGCCGGCCCTCCGGCGGAACATGGTCGTCTCGACCCGCGCTCTGGTGAATTCAGGCGGGAACGTTTCAGGCGAGATGTCCGGAAGAGCCGTGATGGGCCAATGGAGAGCGCTCTCCTTTAGGGCTCTTGGGCCAATATTTCCGATGTCGCTTGGAGCAATGAATGTTTCCCGAAATTACCCGCGACGACGTTTTTCGGCTGGAGACTGAAAGACTGTGGCTCCGCTGGCCGCGCGCGGCTGACGCCGACGAAATTCGCCGGCATGCCGGCGAGGCCGACGTCGCGTTGATGACCGCGAACATCCCCCATCCCTACGCCCCCCATGACGCCGACGAGTTCATTAAGTCGGCGCGCGAGGAGAACGGCGCCGGCGGCGGTCTGCATCTCGTCATCACCCCCAAAAATCGGCCGAACGAGCCGATCGGCCTCGTCAGCCTGCACGGAGCCGACCGCCGCGGCGCCGCCACGCTGGGATTTTGGCTCGGCAGATCCTATTGGGGGCAAGGCTATACGACCGAGGCGGTCAGGGCGCTGATCGATCTTGCCTTCGGCATCACCTCGCTGGATCGGATCGTCTCCTCGGCGCGGCCGGACAATGGCTCGTCGTTGCATGTCCATGAGAAGCTCGGATTTCGACCGCTCGGCCGCGGCGTGCGGCCGGCGCCGGCGCGCGGCGGCGAAATGGAAGTCGAGCTTTTCGAGATGAAACGCGGGCAAGCGCACACGCTGTTCGGCGCCCGCCGTCCGCGCTTCTTTTCACCATGAGCGGCAAATGAAATTCCTTGATCAGGCGCGCGTTTTTGTTCGTTCCGGCGACGGCGGCGCCGGATCCGTCTCCTTTCGGCGCGAAAAATTCATCGAATTTGGCGGCCCGGACGGCGGCAACGGCGGACGCGGCGGCGATGTCGTCGCCGAATGCGTCGCCGGGCTCAACACGCTGATCGACTATCGCTACCAGCAGCATTTCAAGGCCAAGACCGGCGGACACGGCATGGGCAAGAACCGCGCCGGCGGGCGCGGCGCCGACGCGGTGCTGAAAGTCCCGGTCGGCACGCAAATCTTCGAGGAGGACGGGGAAACGCTCATCGCCGATATGACCGAGGTCGGCCAACGGGTCGTGATCTGCAAAGGCGGCAATGGCGGGTTCGGCAACGCGCATTTCACGACATCGACCAATCGCGCGCCAAGACGCGCCAATCCTGGCCAGGAGGGCGAGGAGCGCACGATCATCCTGCGGCTGAAACTCATCGCCGACGCCGGGCTGGTCGGCCTGCCCAACGCCGGCAAATCGACCTTCCTCGCCACGGTGACCGCGGCGAAGCCCAAGATCGGCGACTATCCTTTCACGACGCTTCACCCGGGACTTGGCGTCGTGCGCAGCGATGAGAGGGAGTTCGTGCTTGCCGACATCCCTGGGCTGATTGAAGGCGCGCATGAGGGTCTTGGCCTCGGCGACCGCTTTCTCGGCCATATCGAACGCTGCCGGGCGCTGCTGCATCTCATCGACGCCACCGGCGAACACGCCGGCAAGGATTATAAGACCGTGCGCGGCGAACTCGCCGCCTATGGCGCCGGCCTCGACGAAAAGCCTGAAATCGTCGCACTGTCCAAGATCGACGCGGTCGACGCGGATCATCTCAAGGCGCAGCGGGAGCGGCTGAAGCGGGCGATCGCCGCGGCGGGCCCGGAGACCAGCGAGCGCCGTGCGGCGCCCTTGCTCATCTCCTCGGCGACCGGCGCCGGCGTCAGGGAAGCGCTGCGCGCCGTGTTCGAGGCCATCGCCGCGCAAAAGGAGCGGGAAGTCGCTCAGAACGCCGAGGGAACCTGGAGGCCCTGACTTTTAGGCCTCCCGAAGCTGCAATCGCCGCCAGCGCGCGGCGCCGCCATTGACCTTGACTGGTTCAATGAATAGCTTCGATGCGCTATGAGCGCGCGCGGAGAAATCAAAACTTGGCAATACGGATCGACGGCAGTCACCCTGCTCGTTGCGTATCTGCTTGTTTTGCAAGGCTTCGCGGTTGGGGCCTCGGTCAGCGGGCGGGCGGGCCTCTTCGCCAACTCGATCTGCTTTAGCAAGTCCTCGGGTCCGCTATCGGGCGACCCCGCCTCGCCCGCGCGTCCCGCGCGGCAAGGCGGCGACGTCTGTTGCGTCGCGCATTGCGCGTCGCTGGGCGGGGCGACCGCCGCTTCCCCCTTCGTCGGCGCGGAGCCCCCTACGGGCTCCTATTCGACGATCAGGCTCGCCTTCGACCAAACCTTCCTGCGTCCCAAGGCGGCGACGCCGCCGCTTGGCTCCCGCGCGCCTCCCGTCCTGATCTGAAGCTCGCCGCGAGCTGCGGCGCCGCGCTCCCGCCATGTCGGCACGACGCCTGCGGGGGAATCAGAACAGCGTTTCCCGTGATTTGTCCGCGTGCGTCGTGAGCCGAGCACGCGCCGCCCTGTCTCCAAACGGGCGGCTGCGACGAACCAGCGGAACGCCAGCGACTTGGGATCATGGAACAGAAAACTCAATTGGCGACGCAGCTCCTCAAGAGGACTCGCCGAGCCGCCTCTGGAGAGCGGCGCTGCTCCCAGCACGGGAAGCTGACCGCCGCGAGCGACGGCGAGATCCGCATCGCCCCTGAAGCCATCGCCGATTCCGCGCCGACGCGCGGAGGGGTGGAAGTGGTCGAGACCTATTTCGACCATGACGGCCGGCCCATCAAGCGCAAGAGCCTCGGCGCCGCCCGGGTGGCGCGCTCCTACGACGCCAAGGGCAATCAGGTCGAGGAGGCCTACTTCAACGCCGAAGGCAAGCCGACGATCCGCAAGGATCTTGGCGCCGCGCGCATCTCGTGGCGCTACGACGACAGCGGCAATGCGCTTGAAGCCGCCTTATTCGGCGCCGACGGCGCGCCTTTGCCGCGCAAGCGGCGGCGCAAACGAGCGGCTGAAACCGCTTGATGCGACGGCTATTTGACGCGCGCGATCAAGAAGCCGTCCCAACCCTTGGCGCCGACGGTCTGCACCGCCGTCGCCTCGACCCGGCCTTCCGCCGCGACGGAGTCGAACAGCGCCCGCGCGCCAAGCGCATCGCTGTCGGTTCGGGACGGATCGGCGACCGCGCCCTCGCGTATGACATTGTCGACGATGATCAGCGCGCCCGGTCGCGACAGCGTCAGCGCATATGCGAAATAAGCGGCGTTGTTGGATTTGTCGGCGTCGATGAAAGCAAGATCAAAGGGCGCCCCCCGTTCTGATTCAAGCTGCGGCAACATTTCCAGCGCCGGGCCGATGCGCAGATCGACCCGCGCGCTTACGCCCTCGCGCGCAATATTGGCGTGCGCGATCTCGGCGTGTCGCGGGTCGACTTCGAAGGTGACGACCTTGCCGTCTTCGCCCACCGCGCGCGCCAGCCAAATCGTCGAATAGCCGCCGAGCGTTCCGATCTCGAGCACGCGCTTCGCGCCAATCGCGCATGCGACCAGATGCAGCAGCTTGCCTTGCGCGGGCGAAACGTCGATGGCCGGGAGACGCGCGCGCGCATTCGACGTGAGCGTTTCCTCCTGCGCTTCCTCTTTGGAAATCAGCGCCGCGGCGATGTAGTCGTCGACGCGACGCCAGTTTTCTTCGATCATTCGATCGGCCCCTTTGCGACATGCGCTTGATGTTTGTCCAGGCGAAATTAATTGACATCTAGCAGCATATCACGTGATGTGCCGTCGTCGTTCGCGGGTCAAAGCGCCCGGACGCAAAAAAGGCTTGATAGCCGCATCTCACAGGCCCCAGTTGGCGCTGCGGCTGATATGCTGCTCATCACAAAACTTTATGGGAGCACAACAAATGATCAAGCTTGTTTTGACGACGGCTGTCGCCGCCGTCGCCTTTAGCGCATCGGCCTATGCGGCGCAGTGGAATGTCACTGAAGCGAATAAGGCTGGCATCAAGCGCGCGCAGGGCACTTGGACTGTCGCGACTGAAGGCGACAAGGTTTCCGGCAAGGCCGAAATGCAGCTCGATAACGGCACCATGCTGACCTATAAGCTTGAAGGCGAACTCGCAGGCGGCGTTTACACGCTTAAACTCGTCGATCGCACGGACACCAAGAAGAATTGCGTGTGGACCGGCAAGCCCGTCGAGAGCGCCAACCGCGTCTATACGGGCGAAGCGGCCTGTGACGGCGAAAAATTCACGATCAGAGCCGGCGCTCAGTAAGCGCCTGCTCGCGCCTTCTTCGAACCAAAGACGCCGGCTCACGCCGGCGTTTTACGTTTGACTTCGGTTGTGAACGCGCCGGACGCTACGCGTCCTCCATCGCTTCCAATTCGCTGATCAGGCCTTCGATCATTTCAAGACCGATGTTCCAGAAGGCGGGATCGCGCGCATCAAGTCCGAATGGCTTGAGCAATTCGTTGTAGGGCTTGGCGCCGCCGGCTTCGAGAAGCGCGAAATAGCGCTCGGCGAATCCTTCGTGGGCCTTCTGATAAACCCCATAGAGCGAATTCACCAGACAATCGCCGAAGGCGTATGCGTAAACGTAAAACGGCGAATGAATGAAATGCGGAATGTAGGCCCAAAAGGTTTCATAGCCGGGCCCCAAGCGGATCGCAGGGCCGAAGCTTTCGCTTTGCACGCTCATCCATAATTCACAGATGCGGTCGGCGGTCAGCTCGCCCTCGCGCCGCGCGATATGCACCTTGCGCTCGAAAGCGTAGAAGGCCATCTGCCGCACGACAGTGTTGAGCATGTCCTCGACCTTGGAGGCGAGCAGCGCGCGCTTTTGCGCCTTGTCCGTCGCCTGCGCAATGAGCGCGCGGAACGTCAGCATTTCGCCAAAGACGGAGGCGGTCTCGGCGAGCGTCAGCGGCGTCGGCGCCATCAGCGCGCCCTGGCGCGCCGCGAGCACCTGATGCACGCCATGGCCAAGTTCATGCGCGAGCGTCATCACGTCGCGCGTCTTGCCCTGGAAATTCAGCAACACATAGGGATGCGCGGAGGGCACGGTGGGATGGGAAAAGGCGCCCGGCGCCTTGCCCGGACGCACCGGCGCGTCGATCCAGTTCTTATCGAAGAAATCGCCGGCGATCTCCGCCATCGGCGGCGCGAATCCGTTATAGGCGTTCAGCACGATCTCGCGCGCTTCCGGCCAGGAGTAGCGCTTGGCGGGAGTCGCCGGCAGCGGGGCGCTGCGGTCCCAATAATCGAGCGCGTCCTTGCCGAACCATTTCGCTTTGAGCGTGTAATAGCGATGCGACAAACGGGGATGCGCCGCCCCCACCGCTTGCGCGAGCGCTTCGACGACTTCCCGTTCGACGCGGTTGGAAAGATGACGCGAATCGGCGACGTCCTGGAAGCCGCGCCAGCGATCGGAAATTTCCTTATCCTTGGCGAGCGTATTGGTGATGAGCGAAAACGTCCGCAGATTGTTCTTCAGCGTGACGCCGATCGCCTGCGCCGCCTCCCGGCGCGTCTCCTCGCGCTGATCCTGCATGAGATTGAGCACGGGCTCGATCGCCAGCTCCTCGCCGGCGACCTTGAAACGCAGCGCGGCGATTGTCTCGTCGAACAGGCGATTCCACGCGGCCGCGCCGGAAATGTATTTTTCGTGGAACAGCTCTTCGAGCTTGTCGTCGAGCTCATAGGGTTTTTCCATACGGATGTCTTCGAGCCACGGCTTCCAGCGCGAAAGCGGCTCCTTGGCGGCGGCGGCCATCAGCGTCGCGTCGTCGAGACGATTGAGCTCGAGCTGAAAGAAGAGAAGCTGCGCCGACGCGTTGGTGACTTTCTCCTGCACGTCGCCATAAAATTTCGCGCGCGCCGGATCGGTGGTGTCGCCGCTGTAGAGCAGCCCCGCGAAGGACATGAGCCGACCGAGCAAATCCTGCAGCGCCTCGTAGCGCGCCACCGCTTCGCCGAGCCGGGCGCTGGCGTCGGCGCCTTTAGCTAGCGACTCCAGCTGGCCGCGATAATCCTTGCCGAATTGCGCAACCTCCTGCGCGGCCTTGGCGAGATCGGCGGCGACCTGCGGCGAATCGATCCCCGGATAGAGGTCGGCGAGATTCCATTCCGGCAGCCGCTCCGCCGTGTCCGCCGCCGCGGTCTCGGCGATCGAGCGGGGCGTCGCATGGGCGTTGATCGAAGGGGCGCTGAAGGACGGGACGCTGGACATGCCGGGGAAACCATAAAAAGGGGCGGCTCCGACAAGCGGAGACCAAGGATCGGACCGCCTAAATATGGCAAGAGGCCAAACAGGATCAACCCGCGCGCAGAGTCGGCGCCGGCCCCCGTTGCCGCTATAATAATTTTGAGCGGAAGAATTAAGCTTAGGTGCGCGCAATGGCGGGAGAGCCCGATTTTCTCAGTTCGGTCACATCGCATTACGCCACGGCGCGCGGCATCTTCGCGCGCATCTCAGCTGTCCTCAACAAAGCGACCTTCAAGATCAAGCGCGCGCCGCCGATTGAGACGATCGACGCGATCGCGAAACGATTCAAGACCGACGACTATGATCGCCTGACTTTGAAGGAACTCGCCGGAACCAAGGCGGGAGCGGCGTTCCTTGAAGAGAAGACGCAAGACATCAATCGCGCCAGCTTCCATCGCTCCGCTTTCCTGCTTAACGCCTTCACGCATCTGTTCTTTGTCGACCTCGCCGCGCAACTATCGTTCTCGCTCCCCGAGCTCAAATTCGGCTTCGCGATCGTCAACGTCATTCTGGCGCTGCTCGCGCATTTCTCGGTGCGGCAGAGCTATCGCGCGCTGATCGCCGGGCCAAATGCGCTTCCGCCAAAACGGCGCCTCTGGGGCATGTTTCCCAACCCCGGCTACAACCGCGCGGTGAAAAAGAACTCGCGCGGCTATGCGCAGAGCGCGTGGGAAGAAAAATCGCTGTTTCGTCCCGCGTATTTCTTCAACGCCGCGCTCATATTTCTCGGCGCGCAATTTATCATCGCGCCGGATCGGCTGATTTTTCCCTTCAGCTTCATCATCGGGAAAATATCCGGACTGTTCACGACGCTTGTCATGGCGTTCGACGTGTGGCGGGGCATACGCGCCGGCGACGCGGCGCGGATCGCGCGCGAGCGGGAAGTCTCCGTCTACCGCGATCTCGACATCTGAGCCGCGGCGCTTCTATCGGCCCCGCAGCCGCGCCAGCACGGCTTTGGTCGCAAATCCGTCGGCCGGCTGCATGCCCTCTTTCAATTGAAAGGCGTGGATGGCGTTGCGGCTGGCGCGGCCGAGCTTGCCGTCGAACGCGCCGCGATAGAAGCCGCGTTCGGACAGGAGCTGTTGCATCGCCATGACGTCGGCGGTCGACAGCGGCGCCACCTTCGGCCAGGGCGTGAGCGGGACGTCGCGGCCGGCGATGCGATCGGCGAGCAGCGCGACCGACATCGCATAGGCGTCGGATGTGTTGTATTGGCGGATGACCTCGAAATTGTCGGTGATGAGAAAGGCGGGGCCGTTGGCGCCGGCCGGCAGAAAAAGGCTCGCCGCGCCGCCGCCGGGAAGCGCGCCGCCATCGGCGCGGGTCACGCCCAGCGCCCGCCAGCGGGCGACGTCGAGATCGAAGGCGCCGTAGTCGAAACCGTCCGGCAGCCGAACCTCGATGACAGCGGGCAATCCCGCCACCCAGCCGGATTTCTCCAGGAAATTGGCGATGGAGGCGACGGCGTCGGCGCGCGAACGCCAAATGTCCGGCGCGCCGCCGCCGCCGTCGCTCTCGGCATATTTGAGATAGGCGGAAGGCATGAACTGCGGCTGGCCCATGGCGCCGGCCCAGGAGCCGCGCAATTGCGCGCGCGTCGCGTAGCCCCGCTCCAGCATCACCAGCGCGGCGACGAATTCCTCGGCGAAGGTTTCGGCGCGACGCCCCTTCCAGGCGAGCGTCGCCAGGACGCGCAGCGCGTCGGCGCCGCCGGCGGCCGTCCCGAAATTGCTCTCGACGCCCAGAATGGCGACGATGATCTCGCTTGAAACGCCGTGACGGGACTGGGCCCGACCGAGCGGCCCCGCAAGCTCGGCGGCGACCGCCCGACCGCGCGCGACGCGGCCATTCGTCACAGCGCCCGCGAGATAGGCAGGAATCGTCGTGGTGAACTCGGCCTGCGCGCGCGGTTTTGACGAGACCGACGGGTCCGGCGCAAGTCCGGCGATCGCCGCGTCGAAGGTTTCGCGCGAGACGCCGGCGGCCTGCGCCTTTGGCCACAGCCCTTGAAGAAAGGCCGCAAACGAATCGGCCTTGGCGTCGCTCGCCGCGAGCCAGAGGGCGCCGAAAACGCACGCCGACCCGATGAGGATTCGGCGACGATCGAACGGCGTCCAGAGTATAGACGCGACGCGCCTGGTCATGAGCGCTCCTTTGCTGCTTCTTTGGAAATATTACACCTTCCGCCATTTCGTTTGACAGGGGGCGGGCGCTGCCCTCTACTGAAAAAAGCTTAATGCATGAATAGGGAGCGAGTGATGCTCGCCTGTCGCGAAGAATGACTCATCAACCTTCAACTACAAGCTTTGACCGTTCGATCAAGCTGCGCGATCAATCCCCCGAAAGCGCGACGAAGATATCGGACCTCAAGGCGCGGCTGCGCGGCGCGGGTCTGCGTCCCACCGTTCAGCGGCTCTCTCTCAGCCGGTTGCTGTTCGGCAACGGCGACCGGCACGTGAGCGCCGAGGCGTTGCACGCCGAAGCGCGCGAAGCCGGTCTGACAATGTCTCTCTCCACGGTTTACAACACGCTCAACCAATTCGCTCAAGCGGGCCTGTTGCGCGAGATCGCCGTGCAGGGTCCACGCACCTACTTCCACACCCGCATCTCTCCGCACCACCATTTCATGGATGAGGGAACGGGCCGCATGTTCGACGCGGCGGATGGCTCCGTCGAATTTGCGCGACTGCCGGCGCCGCCGGAGGGGATGGAAGTCGTCGGCTGCGACGTGATCATCCGGATTCGCCCGAAGAAGGGGTGAACGACGCGCCCCCGCGCGACAGGCGATCGCGCGTCTTGCGGTTCGCTTGGCTGGCCTATGCGATCGCGGCGGTCGCACTCTCGATCGCCGTGCTGGCGATCTTCGTCAAAGCTTACGACGATTACGATCTTTCAGATCGAGTGCGCGCGACCGGGCGCTTTGCGCGCCAGGCGATGCGCGCGCTCTCATTTCCGCTCGGCGCGCCAACGGGCGCGCTGTTGAATCCGCCGCTAGAAAAGAGCTTCGGCTGCGGCGACGAGAACGAACCCTGCGCAATCTTCGTCGACTGGAACACGCATTTCGCGGCGCTGCTGGCGCAGATCGTGATGTTGCGCTGGCTTATCGGCCGACGTTGACGCAGGCGCGCCCTTACTTTTCCTGCGCGTCGCGCCACTTCTTCACGACGGCGAGCGCATTTTGAATGTGCTTCGTCGCGCCGGAATCCTCGACGACCGAGATAATCTTTCCGTCGGGCGCGATGACATAGGAGATGCGGTTGGCGAACATCGCGCCAGCGACAGGAACCTTGAAGGCGGCGTCATAGGCGTTGATGACCTTGAAGTCCGGATCGGCGCCGACCGGAAACTTGTCCCGGCACTCTTTCGTCGAAAATTCGCGCTGCGTGGCGATGTTGTCGCTCGACACGCCAATGACGCTCGCGCCCATGGCGGCGAATTGCGCCGTCGCTTCGGCGAATTCATGCGCCTCGATCGTGCAGACGCTGGTGAACGATTTCGGATAGAAATACAGCACGACCGGACCCTTCTCGAGCGCCTGCCGCAGCGAGAAGGCGAAGTCCTTGCCGCCCTGCGCCGCTTGAAGGGTGAAGTCGGGCGCCGCATTTCCTGGCTTGAGCGCGGCGAAGGCGGCGCTGGACAGAAGCGTCAACATGGCGGCGACGGCGATGGCTCTCATTGAGGTCTCCTGAGCGGTGGCGTTCACAAGGACAGATAGCGCGGACCCGGCCAAGGCGGAGACGAGCAGCGATGATGTTGCAGCGCACCAACATACCAAATAGGATCAAAATCCAATCGCACGTTCGGCTTAAAGGAAGGCGATGACGACTCACGCGAACCTTGCGCAAAAAAACCTGACCTCCTCCACCGCCAATCCCGCCAAACCCGCCCATCGATTTCCGAGTCTCGCGTCGAAACCCTTCGTCGAAGCCTGGCCCAGCGCCTTTCTGGCGGCGGAGCGCGCCACCGACAAGGAATCCTACGGCTACGCGGCGCTCAGCGACGTCATTGACCGCTCGCTTCATGCAAGCGTCGCGCATCTGACCGGCGGACTTTCGCCCGCCGCCATGGCCGGCGCCTATTGGGACTGGGCCGTGCATCTCGCCTCATCGCCCGGAAAGCAGATGCAGCTCGCCGAAAAGGCGATGCGCAAAACGTGGCGTTTCGGCACCTACGCCTGGCGTTGCGCGCTGCAGCCGAACGCCGCGCCCTGCATCGAGCCGCTGCCGCAAGATAAGAGATTCTCCGCCGAAGCGTGGCGGCGCTGGCCCTACGCCCTGCTCTACCAAGGCTTTCTGCTCAATCAGCAATGGTGGCACAACGCCACGACGGGCATCGGCGGCGTCACCAAGCAGCATGAAAACGTCGTCGAATTCGCTTCGCGGCAATTGCTCGACATGTTCTCGCCGTCAAACTTCCTGCTGACCAATCCCGAGGCGCTGCAACGAACGCTGGAGACCGGCGGCGTCAATCTCGTCTATGGGCTGCAGAATTTCCTTGAAGACATGGAGCGGCGCGCCGGCGGGAAACGGCCGGTCGGGGCGGAAGCTTTCGTTCCCGGTCAGAACGTCGCGACGACGCCGGGCAAGGTGATCTATCGCAATCGGCTGATCGAACTCATCCAATATGCGCCGTCGACCGAAACGGCGCGGCCAGAGCCCGTGCTCATCACGCCCGCCTGGATCATGAAATATTACATTCTCGATCTGTCGCCGCAGAATTCGCTCGTTCGATTTCTCACGGAGCAAGGCTTCACCGTGTTCATGATCTCCTGGCGCAATCCGGGCGCCGAAGATCGGGATCTCGACATGGACGCCTATCGCAAGCTCGGCGTGATGGCCGCGCTCGACGTGATCTCCCAGCTCATGCCGGACAGGAAAATCCATGCGGCCGGCTATTGCCTGGGCGGGACGCTGCTCGCCATCGCCGCGGCGGCGATGGCGCGCGACAATGACGATCGCCTCAAGAGCGTGACCTTGCTCGCGGCGCAAACCGACTTCACAGAGGCAGGCGAACTGACGCTCTTCGTCAATGAAAGCCAACTCGCCTTCCTAGAAGATTTGATGTGGGAGCACGGCTATCTCGACTCCAAGGAGATGGCGGGCGCTTTTCAACTCCTGCGCTCCAACGACCTTGTCTGGTCCTATGCGCTGAAATCCTATCTCATGGGCGAGCGCGAGCCGATGACCGACATGATGGCCTGGAACGCCGACGCCACGCGCATGCCCTATAAGATGCATTCAGAATATCTTCGGCGGCTCTTCCTCGACAATGATCTCGCCGAAGGCCGGCTTCGCGCTAACGGAGGGGCCGTCGCGCTCCATGATATTCGCGCGCCGGTTTTCGCAGTCGGCACAGAGCGCGATCATGTCGCGCCGTGGCGCTCGGTGTATAAGATTCACCTACTCGTCGACACGCAAATCACCTTTCTGCTGACAAGCGGCGGCCATAACGCCGGCATTGTCTCAGCGCCCGAGACGAAGCGCGGCGGCTACCGGTTTACGAGCCGCGTGGACGGCGAACATTACGCCGATCCCGAGGAGTGGGTGAAAATCGCGACCGTCCGTGAAGGCTCGTGGTGGCCGGAATGGAGCGCCTGGCTCGCCGCACGTTCAAGTCCGCCAGTCGCGCCGCCGCTGATGGCCGAAGCGCTCTGCGACGCGCCGGGAACCTATGTGCTGCAGAGCTGACGGCTCGGACGCATTCGCCTGAATTTGTCATCCCCGACGCGCGCAAGCGCGAAGCGCGCGTCGGCAATGACATCCGCCTGTGTTCGACTCAAACGTGAATCGCCCGGCCGTAGGCCGCGAGCACGCTCTCATGCATCGTTTCCGACAGCGTCGGATGCGGAAAGATCGTGCGGATCAGCTCTTCTTCGGTCGTCTCGAGATTCATGGCGATGACGAAGCCCTGGATCAGCTCCGTCGCTTCCACCCCGAAGATATGCGCGCCGAGCAGCCGCCCGCTCTTGGCGTCGAAGATCGTCTTCACCACGCCTTCGAGTTCGCCGAGCGCGATCGCCTTGCCATTGGCGAGATAGGGAAAGCGGCCGATCTTGACGTCGATCCCCTGCTCTTTCGCCTTCGCCTCGGTCAGGCCGACGGACGCGACCTGCGGATGACAATAGGTGCAGCCCGGCACGCGCGATCTGTCGAGCGCATGGGCGTTTAAGCCGGCGATCGCCTCGACGCAGGAGACGCCCTCATGCTCGGCCTTATGCGCCAGCATCGGACCGCCGGCGACGTCGCCAATCGCGTAAACGCCTTCGACATTGGTGCGCCCTAAGCCATCGATCTTGATGACGCCCCGCTCGAGCGCGACGCCGAGCGCCTCCAGTCCGAGATTTTCGACATTGGCGACGACGCCGATCGCCGACAGCGCGCGCTCGACTTCCAGCGTCTGCGTTTCTCCGTCTGCTGGTTTCAGCGTGACGACGAGGCTGTCGGCCTTCTTTTCCACGCCTGTCACCGTCGTCGCGACGCGAATGTCGATCCCCTGCTTCTTGAAGGATCGATGCGCCAATGCTGCAATTTCTTCGTCTTCGCTCGGGAGAATATGCGGCAGCGCTTCGACGAGAATGACCTCGACGCCGAAGGTCCGATAGAAGGAGGCGAATTCGACCCCGATGGCGCCGGCGCCGACGATGAGCAGTGATTTCGGGAAGCGCTCAGGCTTCATCGCCTCAAAATAGGTCCAGATCAGCCGTCCGTCGGGTTCGAGACCAGGCAGAACGCGCGGGCGCGCGCCGGTCGCGATGATGACGTGCTTGGCCTGATAGACGCCCTCGCCGAGCGTCGTTTTCGGCGCGGGCAATTGCGGCGGCATGGGCGCCTTGGTTGGCGCGCCGACGCGAATCTCGCCCTTTCCGGCGAGCGTCGCCTCGCCCCAGATCACGTCGATCTTGTTCTTCTTGAGCAGAAAGGCGACGCCGCCATTGAGCCGCGTCGCCGCTTCGCGCGAATGAGCGACGACGCGCGCCACGTCGGCGCTCAGGGCGCCGCCGGAAACGCCGAATCGCTCGCCTTCCTTGGCGAGACGGTAGACCTCGGCCGATCGCAGCAGCGCCTTGGTCGGGATACAGCCCCAGTTCAGGCAAATGCCGCCGAGATGTTCGCGCTCGACGACCGCCGTCTTCAGCCCCAATTGCGCGGCGCGGATCGCGGCGACATAGCCGCCGGGGCCGCCGCCGATGACGATGAGATCATATGTGTCGGTCATGCTTCGCCTCAGCTCAAGTCAAAATTATAGAGCAATCCGGCGCCACGGCGAGACGACTTGCACGCCGATTTATTTGCTCCGGTCAATTCAGAAGATCCGAAGCGTCCGACAACGAAAAGCTCCCGCAGCGGACGGCGGGAGCTCAATTTCAATAGCGATGAAAGTCTTACGCCGCCTGCGGCAACGCCGATTTCGCCTGCGCGACGATGGCGCCGAAGGCCTCGGGCTGATGAATGGCGAGCTCGGACAAGACCTTGCGGTCGACCTCGACGCCTGCCTTGGCGAGTCCGTCGATGAAGCGCGAATAGGTCAGCCCATGCTCGCGCACGGCGGCGTTGAGTCGCTGAATCCACAGCGCGCGGAACACGCGCTTTTTCGCCTTACGATCGCGCGTCGCATATTGCATCGAGCGATCGACCGCGGCTTTGGCGGCGCGGATCGTATTCTTGCGGCGGCCGTAAAAGCCTTTGGCGGCCTTGAGGGTTTTCTTATGCTTGGCGTGCGAGGTGACGCCGCGCTTGACGCGAGCCATGACGAAACTCCTTTGCGGAAAAAATGCGGGTCTGCGATCAGCCGTTCGGCAGGAAGTATTTCTTGACGTTATCGCCGTCGGTCTTGAACAGGATGCTTGTGCCGCGCAGATTTCTGATCTGCTTGTTCGTCCGCTTGATCATTCCGTGGCGCTTGCCACGCTGGGTATAGACCACTTTCCCGGCGCCGGTGATCTTGAAGCGCTTCTTTGCGCCCGATTTCGTCTTCAGCTTGGGCATTTTGCTCTCCTGGGCCTGCGCCCGTTATTTTTAAGCGCCAACCCGATCGGTTGGCGCCGCTTCGCGCGAGCGAAAGAACCGCCACGGCAGCCCATCACTGGCCGGGCGGTTCTATAGAGCGCGGTTTATTGCCCAAGGCGGGGCAAAACGCAAGCCTGCGCAAGCCTTGGGCGCGCCCGCAGTAGACTGCGCCGCCTCTTCGCGACATAGTCCGCCCCCCAGTGAGGGCTTGAATCGACAACAAAGCGAGGGTGGAGCGAAACGGGCGCGGCATTAAACTGAAGAAATTACGCCGTTTTTTCCAAGGTTTGAAGAACAGTCGCCTAGCGCTAATTACTCCCGCTGGAAACGATCCGGGGCGCAACATGAATATGCACGCATCTATGGAGACCGCGGTTGGCGCGGAATGTCCGGTCAATTCCCACAATGAATGGGACCCGTTGGAAGAGATCATCGTCGGGCGTCTTGAAGGCTCGACCATTCCTTCCGACCATCCGGTCGTGACTTGCAATATTCCCGGCATGGCCGCGCGCGCGCAGTCGCTCGCCGCCGGCTTCCGTTTTCCCAAATTCATGATCGAACCGGCGCAGCAGGAGCTCGACGGCTTCGTCGCTTTGCTGGAATCTCTCGGCGTCACGGTGACGCGGCCCGACGCGGTCAATCACAAGGCGAAATTCTCGACGCCGCACTGGTCGTCGCGCGGCTTCTGCAATTCCTGCCCGCGCGACTCGATGCTCGTCTTCGGCGACGAGATTCTCGAAACGCCGATGGCCTGGCCCTGCCGCTATTTCGAGACGCACAGCTATCGGCCGATCCTGAAAGACTATTTTAGGCGCGGCGCGCGCTGGACCTCGGCGCCCAAGCCGCAACTCACCGACGAGCTGTTCGACCCCAATTTCAAGCTGCCCGAAAAAGGCGAGCCGCTCCGCTACATCCTCACCGAATTCGAGCCCGTGTTCGACGCCGCCGATTTCTTCCGCTGCGGCCGCGACATTTTCGTCACGCGCTCCAATGTCACCAATGCGATGGGCATCGACTGGCTGCGCCGCCATCTCGGCGATGGCTATCGCATTCATGAGATCAAGAGCCGCTGCCCCAATCCAATGCATATCGACACGACGATTCTGCCGCTGGGGCCGGGCAGGCTGCTGATCAATCCGGAATATATCAATCCCGACGAACTCCCCGACATTTTGAAGAAATGGGACATTCTCGTCGCGCCGGAGCCGGATCCGATCACCGATCGCATTCTCGCGATCACCTCGATGTGCGGCAAATGGCTCAGCATGAACATTCTGATGATCGACGAGAAGCGCGTGATTGTCGACCCGCATCACACCAACATGATGCGGCAGATGGAGGCGTGGGGCTACGAGCCGATCCCCTGCTCGTTCCTGCACTATGCGGCGTTCGGCGGCGCGTTCCATTGCGCCACGCTCGACGTTCGCCGACGCGGAACGCTCGAAAGCTATTTTGATTGATCGCGCATCTTTCGCCCGGCGCTTCGCAGGCGGCGCCGGGCGATGTCTATTTCAGATCGACGCCGCCAAGCCGCAGGCCGATGATGCCCAGAACGATGAGGGCGATCGAGCCTAGACGCACAAAGGTCGTCGGTTCGTCAAAGAGGTAGACGCTCACAAGCGTCGCCGCGGCGATGCTCGTTCCAGTCCATGCGGCGTAAGCGGTGCCGGCGGGGATCGTCTTTACCGCGATGCCCAAGCATCCGACGCTCGCCGCCATGAAAAAAACCATGACGAGCGAGGGCCAGAGCCGCGTGAATCCATCCGCATATTTCATCCCGACGAGCCAGCCGACCTCGCAGATGCTGCCGATAAAGAGGATGATCCAGTCCATTTCACCGTCCTTGCCATGCGACGTCGTCGCCGTTCGCCATCGCGGCGACTTGTGGATTTTACGGCTCCCGGCGTCAAGGAGCGCGTCTTAGCCGCGCATTTGCATTTGGCCCGATGCGGCCCACATAGGCCGCAAGGAGCCTTCGTCATGAGAAGAATTATCGGCGTTTACGCCGCCCCCGAGTCCATGCACTGGGTCGGCGACGGCTTTCCCGTGCGTTCGCTGTTTTCGCATCGCGAGCACGGCGCGCAGGTGAGCCCCTTTCTCCTCTTCGACTACGCAGGACCGTTTGACTTTCCGCCCACGGCCAAGCGCCGCGGCGTCGGCGCGCACCCGCATCGCGGCTTCGAGACGGTGACGATCGTCCTGGACGGCGAACTCGCGCATCGCGACTCGACCGGCGCCGGCGGGCTTATCGGCCCCGGAGACGTGCAATGGATGCGCGCCGCCTCGGGCGTCATTCACGAGGAGTTTCATTCCGAAGGCTTCGCCAAATCGGGCGGACGTTTCGAAGTCGTGCAGCTTTGGGTCAATTTGCCGGCGCGCGAGAAGATGAGCCCGCCCCGCTATCAGACTTTGCTCGACGCGGACATTCCGCGCGTCGATCTGCCGGACGACGCCGGACTTGTCCGAATCATCGCCGGCAAGTTCGACGGCCATCGCGGCCCGGCCCAGACGGCGACGCCCATCGATCTTTGGGACGTGCGCATCGACGCCGGCAAGAGCGCGCGATTTGCGCTCCCCGACGGCCATACGGCGCTCGCGGCGATCCTCGAAGGCGCGGTCGAAGTCAATGACGAGAAGATCGCCCGCGCAACGGACGTGGTCGTGTTCGCCGCTGAGGGCGGCGACATCGCCTTTGAAGCCAACAGCGACGCCAAACTGATCCTGATGAGCGGCGAGCCGATCGACGAGCCAGTGGCGCAGCAGGGGCCTTTCGTAATGAATACCGAAGGCGAATTGCGGCAGGCCTTCGCCGACTATCAATCAGGACGGTTCGGCGCCATCGCCCCGCAGGGCGGCTAACAGGAATCGCTACAGCGACGCGGCGTCAGTCTCAGCTCTTCGATCGTCGCCGCGAGCGAGGCGAATTCCACAGGCTTGGTGAGAAAGGCGTCCACGCCGGCGGCGCGGGCGGCGCGTTCGTCCTCCTCGCGCGCGCTGGCGGTCAGCACCAATATGGGCGTGCGCGGCGCGCCGGCGCGCGCTTCGGCCTCGCGAATGCGCAGGCTCGCCTCGCGACCATCAAAATCCGGCATGAAGAGATCCATGACGATCACGTCATAGGGCGCGCGAACGCCTTCGATCGCCTCGCGGGCCCGCGCCAGCGCCAGCGCGCCGCTTTCCGCCCGCGTCACCCTGGCGCCCAGCTTGGCGAGGTGGCGCGTGAGAATGAGCGCGTTGATCTCATTGTCTTCGGCGACAAGCGCGTTCACCCCGGCCAGCGTTTGCGCGGGCGCGCCCCGGTCGGGAGCCGGCGCGTCGGCGTCCTCTTGCGACAGCCGGGCGTAGAGCGAGGCGATCCGCACCGGCTTCACCAGCCAGCCATCGAAGTCGCACAAAGCGTCTTCGCCGAAGGCGCGCCTTTCGAGCGGCGAGAACAGGAGGAACAGTCGTTTTGCGCGCGCATCACGGGCGGTTTTCGCCATCTGCGCGGTCAAAATCGGCCCCAGCGCGCAGTCGACGATGATCGCGTCGAAAGGCTTCGCGCGGCGTTGCAGCGCAGATGCCGCGTCTTCGGCCGTAACGATCTCCGCCTCTGCGCCGGCGAATCGCAAGCTCTCCGCAAGAAAGGGCGCTTCAAAAACGCTTTGCGCGACGATCAGCGTCCTAAGTCCATGGAGAGGAGCCGGCGCCGCCTCTTCCTTGAACGGCGGCGCAGGCAGCGTGAAAGCGAAGACAGCGCCCTTGCCGGATGTTTCGACAAGCGCGAGCGCGCCGCCCATCCTGGCGACAAGACGGCGAGAGATGGCGAGGCCGAGGCCGGCGCCGGCGCGCGGGTGATGCTCGGATGGATCAGCCTGTTCGAATTCCTCGAAAATCACTTCCCGCGCCGCCTCCGGCACGCCCGGTCCAGTGTCGCGCACCTCGAAGCGCAGTCGCGCGCCGTCGCACGCGACGCGCACCCCGACGCCGCCGCGCTCGGTGAATTTCAGGGCGTTGCCGATGAGATTGACGAGCACTTGCCGAAGTCGGGCCGGATCCCCCACGATCTCGCGCGGCGTGGGGGGCACGATGACGCTGGCGAGCTCCAGCCCTTTGACCATGGCGCGCGGCGCAAGCAATTCGACGACGCTTTCAACGAAAGGCGCGAGCGCGAAAGTCTCGCAGCGCAGATCGAACTTGCCAGATTCGATCTTGGAGAAATCGAGAATGTCGTCGATCAGCTGCGAAAGCGAACGGCTCGAATCGCCGATCGCGTCGACATAGCTCGCCTGTTCCGCGGTGAGCCTGGTCATGGCGAGCAGCTGCGCCAGCCCCATGACGCCGTTGAGCGGCGTGCGAAACTCATGGCTGACAGCAGCGAGGAAGCGCGACTTGGCGAGGTTGGCCGCCTCCGCCCTGTCGCGGGCGGCGGCGGCGGCCCGCAGTTCCCAGATTTCGTCTCGCAGCGATTCGAGTTCGGTTTGGACCCCATTGTCCCCGCGCTTGCGCAGCGCGATGAAGATCGCCCCCGCCAGCAGCAGGACGGCGAGCTGCGCCGAAACGAAAATCGCAATATGGCTTAAGGACATGCGCCTCTTATCAGGCCGCCAGCCGCCCGGACGCAAGCCCCGCGCGGTAGGAGAGCGCTTCGGCGAGATGCGGACGGCCGACGGAATTGGCGCCGTCGAGATCGGCGATGGTGCGGGCGAGCTTCAACACGCGGTGGAATCCGCGCGCGGTCAGGCCGAAGCGCTCGGACGCGTCCCGAATGAGCGCGGTCCCGGCGGCGTCCAGGCTTGCGACGCGCTCGATCACCGCCGCCGGCGCGGCGGCGTTGGCGGCGACTCCGGGCAGGGAGAGCGCGTCGAAACGGGCGCGCTGAATGTCGCGGGCGCGCGCGACGCGGGCGGCGACCTGGCGCGACCCCTCGCACGGCGGCGGCAGCACGAGATCGGCGGCGGTCACCGCCGGCACTTCGATCTGCACGTCGAAACGATCCAGCAGCGGCCCCGAGAGCCGCGCCTGATAGTGCGCGACGCAGCGCTCATTGGGTTGGCGCTTGCAGGCGTAGCCGGGGTCCATCGCATGGCCGCAACGGCAGGGATTCATCGCCGCGACGAGCTGGAAGCGCGCCGGGTAGACGGCGCGATGATTGGCGCGCGACACCGCCACCTCGCCGGTTTCCAGGGGTTGGCGCAGGCTGTCGAGAACTTGCGGCTGAAATTCCGGCAATTCGTCGAGAAAGAGCACGCCGTGATGAGCGAGCGAAATCTCGCCGGGCCGCGCATGGACGCCGCCGCCGACCAGCGCCGGCATCGAGGCGGAATGGTGGGGCGCGCGAAAAGGCCGCCGATCGGTGAGTTCGCCCCCCGCGATCTGCCCCGCCACGGAATGAATCATCGAGACTTCGAGCAGCTCTCGCGGGGTCAGCGGCGGCAGGATTGAGGGGAGCCGCGCCGCGAGCATCGACTTCCCCGCCCCCGGCGGGCCGCTCATCAGCAAATTGTGGCCGCCGGCGGCGGCGATCTCCAGCGCCCGCTTGGCGCTCTCTTGCCCCTTGATGTCGGAAAGATCGGGCTGATCGGCGGCGAGCCGGCGCACCGCCGGCTGAGGCCGGGCCAGAACCTGCGCGCCTCTGACGTGGTTGACGAGCTGTATCAGCGAACGCGGCGCGATCACCTCCATATCGCTCGACGCCCAGGCCGCTTCCGGCCCGCAGGCGCTCGGACAGATCAGCCCCAATCCTCGCGCATTGGCGGCGACCGCCGCAGGCAAAACGCCAGCCACGGGAGTCAGCGTCCCGTCCAGCGCGAGCTCGCCAAGCACGACGAATCCTTCGAGCGCGTCCGAGGGAATGGCGCCGATCGCCGCCATCACGCCGAGCGCGATCGGCACATCATAGTGGCTCCCCTCTTTCGGCATGTCCGCCGGCGCGAGATTGACGGTGATCCGCTTGGCGGGCAGCGCCAAGCCCGAGGCGATCAACGCGGCGCGCACCCGCTCGCGCGATTCGGCGACCGCCTTGTCGGCGAGGCCGACGACATTGAACACCACCGCGCCGCTCGAAATCTGCACTTGAACGTCGACGGGACGGGCCTCGACGCCTTCGAACGCGACCGTCGCCACCCTCACAGCCATCGCCCGCTCCTGGGGAAATTGCTTTCGCCAATACGCCTGCGAGCTTAACTGGGACCGATGCGCGACGCAAGAACAATATATGAACATGGGCGACGTCAAACTTACCTTGAGCGCAAATTGCAATTGCCAGCTTTCGGTCCCAGCGCTGATATTGGGCAGGCGCAGCGCGCTGCCCAAAGCTGCGGCGCGCCGTCGGAGTAGGAGATTGGAGATGACGTTGAGAACGAGCGTCGCGTTTGTTTTTGCGGCGGCTGCGGCGGCGGCTTTGGCCGCCCCCGCCTCTGCCGCCATGCCGGTCGCGCCGGATGCGGGCGTGAAGGCCCCGATCATGCAGGTCTACGGGGGTTGCGGCCGCTACGGCCATCGCGGGCCTTACGGCGGGTGTCGCTGGGGCGGACAATGGGGCGGCTACCGCTGGGGGCGGCCCTGCCCGCGAGGATTTCACCTCGGCCGCTACGGCCGCCGTTGCTGGCCGAACTAACGCTCGAACAGAGCCGGGACGGCGAACCGTCCCGGCGCCTTGACGGCTCCCCTCCCGAACGCCGTCAAGGCTTTGGCTTCGAGGTGCGAAGTCCCGTCGCGCCTTTCGGCGCCTCCTCTTGCGCGCTCGGCTCTGGCGCCCTCGGCCCCGAGGATCCCAATGACACCGAGAGGCCAAAAAGCTTCCACTGGCCCTGGACCGGCGCATACAGCACTTCGAAGCGGATCTGAGTCGGCACGGAAGGGAAAAACCCAGCCATGTGCATCATGCCGTTCGCCTCGATCTGGGGCAGCAGGCTGAGTTGCGGCTCCAGCACGGCGACGCCGGAGAGATCGAGATTGTCTTTTCGCTGCGCGGCAAAGATCTCCGCAAGCTGTGCGGCGGTGTTCCCCTGGAAGCCAGGGGCGCCGAGATCGCGCAGCACCGTATAATTGCCGGTCTTGTTCGCTTGATCGAGCGCAAGCAAAGTCGACCGGATCAGAATCAGAACGCCGTTCTTATCGATATCGGCCGGCTTTGGCCCCGGCGGAGGCTTCGTCGGCTTTTTTTCGGTCTTTGCCGTCCGGTAAGGCTCGGGCGCTTGCGCCGAAGCCATTGTCGGAAAAAAACTCGCGGCCACAAGGGCCGCGAGCGTTATCTGCTTGATCTTCGCGATCATGGATCACCAGGCCAGGGTCACGCCCGCACGGCCGGCGACGCCGCCGTATTTGAGACCCGCGCCCACGCCGGCGTTCACCACCATCCAGTCGTTCACGCGCAGTTGCGCCTGAGCGGCGAGGCCGTACTGGCCACGGAAGGTGCCGAAGTTGCCGGTGACCGAGAACCACTTGTGGTCCGGCAGGTAGCTGGCGCCGCCGAGCGCGACGGCGACCGCCGTGCCCTCATAGCCGCGCTGCACCGATCTGCCGAGGTCAGTCACGCTCTGCGACAGTCCCAGCACGCCGCTCTGCAGAGCGGCGATGTCCTGCGGACCGAAGTTGGAGGTCGCGAGATGACCCTGCGCATCGGTCGTCGTGAACAACGTCGGGCCGACTTGCGAAGCGAGGCTCGCCGCCGAGGTGATGCCCGGAGCCTGGTAGGTATTGGCCGCCGTGCCGAGGCGGATCTGGCCGGCCGCGTCAGGCGCCGCGCCAGCGCCAAGCGCCGTCGAGCCTGCAAAGGCCGCCGTGGCCCCAGTGCCGATCGCCGTGGAGGCGACGCCAGTCGCGGACGCGCCGGCGCCGTAGGACGAGGCGCCCAAGGCGGTCGCTGTCGCCAACGTGCCGCCAGCAGTCGACAACGCCCCCGAGGCCGTGGAGCCTGAGCCCGTCGCCGTCGCACCAGCCCCGCTGGCGGTCGACAGAGTGCCGGTTGCGGTGCCAGCGGCCCCGCTCGCCGTCGCCAAGGAGCCCGAAGCCGTCGAGCCGACGCCGGAAGCTGTAGCGCCCGGACCGAAGGCCGCAGATCCCAGAGCCGTCGCAGTCGCTGCAGCGCCGACAGCCGCGGAACCGACGCCGCTGGAGACGGAACCCGTGCCGACCGCGACAGAACCCAAACCGGTCGCCGAAGCTCCGGCCGTGCCCAGAAGCGAGTCGCCGCCGATCGCCACCGAGCTTACGCCGGTCGCGCTGGCGCCGGGGCCGCCGAAGCTGGTGCCGCCGAGAGCGGTCGCGGACTTGGCGGTCGCAACCGCGCCCTTCGTCGCGCCGGTCGCGCTGCCGCCGATCGCCGTCGAGCCGGCCGCCGAAGCCGTCGTCTGCGAGCCGATGGCGGTCGCCGCCTTGCCGGAAGCCACCGCGCCCGACGAACCAGCCGGATTCAGCACGCCGCCGATCGCGACGGAGGCTTCGCCGGTCGCCTGAGCGCCCTTGTCGATCAGTCCGCCGGCGCCAATCGCCGTCGAGAAGAGACCGGTCGCCGCAGCGCCCTGGCCGGCCGTCGGACCAGCGCCGAGCGCCGTGCCGCCGAATGCCGTGGACGTCGAGAAAGCGCCAACCGCGGTCGAGGCTGTGGCAGTAGCCGAAGCCGCGCCGCCGACTGCCGTGGATTGTTCGCCAGTCGCAGTCGCACCCTTACCAGAAGCGACCGAAGACGTGCCAGTCGCGGTGGACTTGTCGCCAACGGCCGTGCCGCCCTTCGAAGCCGTGGCGCCAGCGCCGATGGCGACCGAGTCAGTCGCCTTCGAGCCGGTGCCGATCGCGATGGTGTCGGTGCCGGTCGAAGCGGCGCCGGTGCCGATGGCGATTGAGCGAAGGCCTGAGGCCAGAGCGCCGCCTAGGACGCCGTCGGAGCCGCCGATCGCAGTGGCGGCCAGGCCAGTCGCTTTCGCGCCGTCAAGTCCAGGAGTGAAGGAGGAGCCGAGCGCCGTTGAGGAATCGCCGCTGGCCTGCGTTAACGTGCCAACCGCGATCGAGCCTTTTCCAGAGGACACCGGAGCAAAGGTGCCCGCAGGATTCTGCACGCTACCGATCGCCACGGAGCCTTCGCCGGTCGCCTGAGGGCCCTTGTCGATGAAACCGCCCGAGCCGAGCGCGGTGGCGAACAAGCCGGTCGCAGATGCGCCCTGACCAGCGGTCGGTCCGGCGCCGATAGCGGTGGAGCCGAAGCCGGTAGCCGAGGAGAAGCCGCCAACCGCAGTCGACGCAGTCTCGGTCGCCGTCGAGCCTTTGCCGTAAGCGGCGGAAGAGGCGCCCGTCGCCGTCGACTTGTCGCCGACGGCCGTGCCGCCCTTTGAAGCCGTCGCGCCGGCGCCGATCGCAACAGAGTCAGTCGCTTTCGCGCCGGTTCCGATAGCGATCGTGTCGGTGCCCGTCGCCGCGGCGCCAGTGCCAACCGCGATCGAACGAACTCCCGACGCCAATGCGCCGCGCGTCACGCCGTCGGAGCCGCCAAGCGCCGTGGCGGCGAGGGCGGTCGCTTCCGCGCCGGGAAGGCCGGGGGTGCTGGAAGCGCCGATGGCGGTCGAGTCCAAGCCGCTCGCCTTCGTCAAGGTGCCGACCGCGATCGCGCCCTTGCCAGACGCCACGGGAGCTTTGGTTCCAACCTTGTCCTGCACGCTGCCGATGGCCACCGAGCCTTCGCCAGTCGCCTGGGGGCCGATGTCAATGAGGCCGCCGGAGCCGATCGCCGTCGAAAACAGGCCAGTCGCGGCCGGGCCTTGCCCAGCCGCCGGTCCAGAGCCGAACGCCGCGGCGCCAAAGTCCCCTGCTTTCGCGAAGGGGCCGCACGCGATTCTGTTGGGAGAGGTGCCGAAGATGGTGCCGTCATCCGCGCCGAACGTGCTAACGAACGGAAAAGCCAAACTCGGGCTTAAGCAAGTCGCGGCGCTGGCCGAGGTCGGGGCGAAGGCGACGCCCATCGCCACGGCGGCGGAGCCGCCCATCAGGGCGCGGCGCAATGCGATGGAACCATTTCTGGGCTTGATGAGTTTCTGAGATAGGTTGGTCATGGTCAGTTCCCATTCCTTGGACTGCGAAGAGCACCGAGCCGCGAATTTTGCCGAGCCGCGGGAAGTGGTCGCGCTGAGTAAAGTTTGATCGCCACGGCGCCGTCAACGACGAAGGCCCTGTTTGGCGCGCGCTTTGGCCACATTTCCGGGGGCTGTGATAAAAAGGCGACAGTCGGAAATCGGCGCGAAGACACGCGCGCGATCGCGCATTTTATTGCAAGTCATTGAAGTAAACCGTCAAAACCCCCAAGATGGCGCAACGCCCAGCAATTAGGCGTTTCTGCTTGTGAATTGCCCGCCCAATCGTCAGATCGCGTCCAAACGTCGCTCTGACGGGCGCCTTCGCTTGAGAGCGCCACCAAAGCGAATCTCCTGCGCCGACACGAGCGCCCACCAGGGGCGTTGCGCTTTTCCTCGGCGCAGATTGCAAATTCGCCAGGCCGAGTGGAGAATGATTCTCCTTTAGGCTCCGGAATCCCGCTGATGACGACTCACTTTGGAACTGCCGTGCAGGCAGCGATTGCGCGCAATGCCGCCTCTTACGACGATCTTCCTTATGTTTCGCATCCCTTTCCGCAGACGAATCCGGCGCGACTGGGCGCGGTCGCCCGCATCTTCAAGCTGACGGCGCCGGACCTTTCGCGCGCTCGGGTTCTGGAGCTCGGCTGCGCGGCGGGGGGGAATCTCATCCCGCTCGCGGCCCGCCATCCCGACGCCTATTTTCTCGGCGTCGACCTGTCGCAGCGCCAGATCGAAGAGGGTCAGCAGCGAGTCGCCGCCCTGGGTCTCTCCAACATCAATCTGCGCCGCCAGAGCCTGACCGACTTGCGGGCAAAGGACGGCGGCTTCGATTATATTATATGTCATGGCGTCTACAGCTGGGTGCCGGAGCAGGTGCGCGACGCGATTCTGCGCATCGCGCGCGAAAATCTCGCGCCGAACGGCGTCGCCTTCATCAGTTACAATGTTCAGCCCGGATGGCGGCTGCGGCAGACTCTGCGCGACGCGCTGGGGCTGCATGTTGGTCCGCATGGCTCGCTGCGCGAGCGCGTGGCCCGCGCCAGAGAAATGCTGTCCTTCCTTGAACAGAACACGCTCGAGGATACGACATGGGGCCGGATTTTCCGAGCCGAAGCCGCCCATCTGAGAACGACCGACGACTCCTATATCGGCCATGAATTCCTCGAAGACTGCAACGAACCCTGCAGTTTCTCGGAATTCATGGGGAGCGCCACGGCCCGCGGACTGGCCTATCTCGGCGAGGCGGCGGTTTCGACCATGATGCCCGAGAACATGAATCCGGCCGCGGCCCCTTTGTTGCGCGCGCTCGCGGGCGAGAATCAGGTCTCGCTCGAGCAGCACATGGACATTTTCACCGGCCGAACGTTCCGCCAGACCCTGCTCATTCTTAAGGAGCGGGAAGCTTCATGCGTCCGCAGGCTCATGCCGGAAGCGCTCGAGGGGCTGCATTTCCTGGTCCGCCCCGGTTTTGGCTTTTCTCGCGAAGAGGACGGAAAAGCGATTTTCGCCGATTCCGCAGGCGCCTGGTTCTCGACGTCGGAGGCGGACGTGCGCAAGGCCGTGGAGACGCTGGTCGCGCGATCGCCCGATTCGAGCTCAATCGACGAGATCCTCGCCGCGATGGAAGTGCGAGGCGCTTCTGTCGACGCGGCGATGCGCAGCAGGATCGCCGACGCGCTGCTGCGGATGGCTTTGGTCGGACTTGTCACGCCCTTGACTGAGCCCGTCCAGATGGCGGGCGCCCTTTCGGCGAAGCCGGTCGCCTGCCCCATGCTGCGGGCGGACGCCGCCGCCGGCGTCGTGCACTCCGCCAATCTGCGCCACGAACCGATTCGTCTCGATATTGTCGCGCAAGTGGTGACGCCGCTGCTGGATGGAAGCAATGACCGCGACGCCTTGATCGCCGCGACAATCGCCGCCGCCAACGCCGGCCAAGTGACGTTCCAACGCGCCGGCGAGACTGTCGCCGAACCGGCCGAGATCGCGGTCTGCGCCGCCGAGCATGTCGACCGTGTGCTCGGACACCTTCAAGGCAACGCCTGTCTCGTCGGCTGAGACGGGTCCGGTTCGAGGCGCGCCAATCAGCTCCCGCTGTTCGAAGGCGTCAGGGAGCCGAATGCGGCGCTGGCGCCGTCACGGATTCGGGCGTAGCGGCGCTTTCCGCCTGATCGTCCGAAAGCAGCGTCGCAATCCAACGGACGCTGGGAAAATGCCGGCAGAGGATGATCAGCGCCGACGTCAGCGGAACGGCGATAAAGGCGCCGGCGATTCCCCATATCCACGTCCAGACCGAAAGCGAAACGAGCACCGCCAGCGGGGTCAACGACAAGCGCTGACTTTGAAGCATAGGCGTGATGAAATTGCTGATCACGATCTGAATCGCCGTAAAGCCCAGGAAGGCGATTGTTGGCGTCGCCCAGCCATCATATTGAATGAACGCATAGAGCGTCGGCGGCAAAATGCCGATGATATTGCCGATCACCGGAACGTAATTGAGGAGGAAGTTCAGCAGCGCCCAGACCATACCCAGGTCGAGGCCGAGAACGAGCGACCAGACCAGGGTCGCCACGCCGGTGATTGTGCTCGTCAGTGTGGCCACCCACAGATACTGGCGGATCTTGACGGCCGTCGAGTCGAAGGCGTCGACGAGTTCGCGTCTATCCTGCCCGCCAAGTTGCTGCCCGAGCTTCTTACGCAGGCTCGTAACTTCCGGGAGGCCAAACGCGACGAGAATGCCAATGACGCCGATATAGGCGATGACGTGGTAGACGCTTGTAAGCGCCTGCTGTGCGAAGTCGATCACACGACTGTAGCCGTCGGCGCCGATGGAGCCGCCCCAGCTCTGGACCCATGCGGACGCCTTGTCATAGAGCTGCTGCAGCTTTTCAGAATTATCGCCAAAAGCCTGCGCAATTTGCGTAACGGAGAAGGAGAGTGCGCCGGCGAAGGCCGCCAGCACGGCGAGCAGCGCCAGAATCGCGCCGATGTTGCTGAGAGTCTCCGGCATATAGCGCTGCAGCCATGGCTTGACGGGCCAGACGGCGGCGATGACGACAAAAGCCGCGGCGAGCGGCATGGTCACTGGGTATGTCTGTCTCAACGCAAAGGCGACGAGCAAGAAGGCGACGATCGCCAGCAATCTCGTCTGCGTGACCTGTTGTGCTTGTGGCGCGTGATCCATTTCCGCTCTCCAAACGCTCATGCAAAGCAAAGGCAGACAAGGGATCGCGCCTAGCCGCCGTGAAACAATTCGCCGGCTCGGGTCGGCCTCGCCGCCTGCTCACGTCCTTGCTTGTGGGGCGCTGGCCCATCCTTAGGAGGCGGCCATCCCTCGCGCTGTCGACCGCGCTCGCCGTCCGTTTCTTCCGTCTGATCGTGGAAGAGAATCTGATAGGTGGGGAAAGGCAAGTCGACGCCGGCCGCCGTCAGCGCTGGCGCAATGGCGCGATAGACTTCGTCGGTCGATTCGACGACCTCGCGCATTACCGTCGGCTGTATCCAGTAGCGAACTTCCAGATTGACGCCGAAATCGCCAATGCTCTGGAGCAGCACGACAGGCTTGGGATCCTGCAGTACGCGGTCGATTTTTGCGATTTGCGCCAGAATCACCGCGCTCGCCTTGGCGAAGTCGTCGCTGACGCCGATCGCGATCGTCAGATGGATTCGGCGGGCTTTATAGGCGGTATTCACCACGACGCGGTTGGTATAAAGCTCGCTGTTGGGGATCACGACGCGGCGGCTGTCGTATGTGCGCAGGAGGGTGGCGCGGATCTGAATGTCCTCGACCGTTCCCTCATGCGCGCCGGTGACGATCTGGTCGCCGATATGGAACGGCCGGGTCACCAGAAGGAGAATGCCGGCGAGCAGATTCTGGAATATGTCCTTGGCCGCGAAACCGATGGCCACGCTGCCAATCCCCAGCGCGCCGAACACCGAAGCGGCGTCGAGTGAGGGAAGAATCACCGATAGCGCGATGATCGCGCCGATCAAATTCATCGCCCCCCGGCCGAGCCTGGCGAAGATTTTGACGATGTGCGGCGGCTGTCCGGAACGGGTCGCAAGCCGCGCGACGCCGCGTCCGACCCCCAAAGCAAACAGATAAAGAATGAGATAGACGAATATCCCAAAGGCGAGATTCGGCAAGAACGCGACAAACCCCTGCCAAATGTTCTGAAGCCTCTCCCACGCTGCGTCCAACTGAAAATCCATGTGCCGCTCCCGGTTAGAAAGGCGTTAACGCCTGCGGGTGGGCGCGGTTCCCTGTTCGGCGCCGCCGTTCGCGCGCATTCCTGCCGGTCGACCTTCCTCCCGGGCCGTCGCGCGGGGCCGCTCCAAGACTTTTGAGGTCAGTTTGACAGAGAAACCTTCAGGCGGAGCAATGCGCGCGCGCGAAGGGTAATCCGTGTCAGGAGTCCCGATCTTGCGTTCCGCGTGAATCTTGCTGGTTTTCAACCAAATCCTGGTCGGCCGGAATGCTGTCCTCCAGCCCCGTGATCACCCTTAGCGTCACAAAAGTGAACAGCGCGATCGCCGCAGCGATATCATAGCCGCCAAGACCGACCGCCGCGCCCACGGCCGCTGTCGCCCACAGGCTGGCGGCGGTCGCGGTTCCCCTGACCATCGCGCCCTGCTTGAGAATGGCGCCGCCGCCGATGAATCCTATTCCGGTAATGACGCCTTGAACGATCCTCCCCATTCCTTCTGGGGAATTCGCCATCAGCGGTTCAGCGGCTTGAATGAAGCCGCAGGCGGCAAGGGCGACGAGAGGGAATGTGCGCAGCCCTGCGCTGCGTCCTTGTCGCTCTCGGTCCCAGCCTATCGGGAGAGCGAGCGCATAGGCGCCGCCGAGCGCCGCGAGATGGGGAAGGATTTGAAATCGGTCCATTTGGACGTAACTCCGCCGTTAGGCGTCGGGGCCGGTTGCGGGGGCGCCGGCCCATTCAATCTCATCCCGCGCTCCGCCAGCGACGCGGCGAGAGCAGCGCGACATCAATTGAGTCCGCTTTGTTCTTGATAAGGGCGGATGTTGAATCGCTTGTAGAGCGCTTCGAGCTGGGAGCGTGGAACCTGCGTCGGCAAGCCGGTCTTACTCTCCGGCCGGAAGGCGTCGGGCTCGGTTCCCGCCTTTACGGCGAGCCCCTTGTCCGAGGTCCATGCGATTGCCTGCAGCGGCACGGGAATCCAGTCTTTTCCGTTGTAGACGAGCGCAAAAGCGACCCTCCCGCTCTCAAGATCGAGCAATACATAGTCGACCTCTCCCAACACCTCGCCATTCTGCTTGCGGACGTGTGCGCCGCGCAAATCGTCGGCGAGCGCGCGGTCCGCTTGCCGCTTCTCGGGCGCGGCGCCAGGAAGAGCGCCCGGCCTGACGAGGAGATAGCGATTGGGGAAGCGTTCGCGTTTTGGGTCGGGCGCGATCACATAGCCGTAGGGCGTCGGCACGCCGTACCGGCGATAGCTCTCCGCGACCCGATCCCGTTTCATCCAGTCGCTCAGCCGGTCAGCCGGCACGCGCGGACTGTCCTCGATGATCTTATCGTAGGGGCGTCCGACATGGATCGGCCCTTCCGCCGGGGGATGCAATGCGAGGGCGCCAAATGGAATAAGCATCAGCTCCGAACTGTCGCCCGCGCCCGCCGGGGAGACAACCGCGAAGACAGCGTCCGCGCTCGATATGTCAAGCATCACCGCCTCGATGCGGCCGATTCGCCGGCCGTCGGCGCTGACGACTTGCTGGTTGAGGAGGCTTTGCGCCGAAGCGACCCTAATCGATTCACGTGGGCGCGGCATGGAGTCCGGGGCGACCTCGACCGCTTGAGAGGCTGCGGTCCTGCTCTCGCCCCCTGCGGCGCCCGTCAGGCTCCACGCCGCAATGGCGACAACACAGATGGCGGTCATGCGCTTCATGAGTGAACTCCCTCTCCGAGCACGAGATCGGCGTTGACGCCGCCGCGCTCCACGCCTGGGGCGACGCGAAACGTTTCGCCCTGCACGAAAGGGAAATCCGGGGCCGCGCGCTTTGTTCCCAGAAGCGCTTGACCGCGGCTTGCAAAGAACCGCCCGCGGCGAATAAGGCGCCGGCTCACGGCAAGCCTGTCGCCACAAGGGGCCGCGGCTGGAACAAAAGGAGAAGAATCGCGCCGACCCTGAGCTTGTCAGGACGCCGACGAAAAAACAGCGCGAAAGAAGCAGCGCCGACAGCGCGGCGCAACCCGGAGATCGGCCGGCGCACGCCTATGGAGCCCGTGTATTAGGCGGAGAAGGCGAGGGTCAGGGCGCGGGACGCCCTTTCACGACGGTCTATGCGGCCGGCTTCGCCTGTTCGGCGACCTTGACCGGAAGCTGCGTCCGAATCGCGTCGACGATCCTTTGCACGGCGGCGTCGGATTCATGGGCGCGCTTCTCCCCAGCCACCGCACGCTGCTCCATAGCCGCAAGATCGGCCTGAGTCGCCGCAAGCTGCGCCTGCAGCGCCTCGAGATCTTTGCGTGTCTGAGCAAGCGCCGCGGAGAGCTCGGCGGCTTCCCCTTCGGATTTGCGCAGCGCCGCCTCGGCGCGATCGCCCCGGTCTTCCGCCCGCTCTAGCTTCTCTCTCACCGCGTTGGCTGCGCTGTGCGCGCGCGCCACCGCCTGAGCGGACTGCCTTTCGAGTTCCTTGATTGCCGCAGCCGCCTGCGACACGAGATCCAGCGCCGCCATGGCGTCATCATTGGCGCGCGGCCGCTGACGGGCCGGGAAGTTCGCGGCCGGCGGCGCCGGCGACCTGTTGTCCCCTCTCGGGATGATTTCGTCCATCACCTGATCCAAATCCAGCGAATCCATTTGCGTCTCCCGCCATCGCACGAGCCAGTTGGGCCAGCCGTCCTGTCAGATTCCTATTATTGTTTAAGAATCCGGCTAAATGTCGACCACGACCTCAAGCTTCATCCACAGCCAGCGGGATAGGCGTCTTTCCTTGGATATGTCGGCCTCCAGCATCCAAGAGTAAGCCAATACGATCGCCAATGCGACTGGAAATGCTCAAGGTTCACATAAATTCTGTGCAAACGCTCAGTATCGCCGCGATGGTGCAATAATTACGGCGCAACTGCCCAGAGCCTCACGCTTGGACCCTCACCAAAGAGCTCGTCATGAACGAACCGGCCGATACCGCCATTTCCCAAGAGGCAAGGCCGTCGCCTCCGTCCTGCGGGCGCTTTATTCGCTTTTTCAGCGAGGTCGGCATCGCTGACGTGCCGCTCGTTGGGGGCAAGAACGCCTCGCTTGGCGAAATGTACCGGGAGCTGACGGCAAAGGACATCCTTGTGCCCAATGGTTTCGCGGTCACCGCCGAAGCCTATCGCTATACGCTCGACCATGCGGGCGTCTGGACCGCGCTCAAAGAGACGCTCGACGGCTTGAATCCTGCGGACGTCGACGATCTGGCCAAGCGCGCCGCCCGAGCCCGCGACATCATTTACGGCGCTCGGACGCCCCCCGATCTCGAAGCCGAGATTCGCGGCGCATTGGCCCGCCTCACCGAGGAGTATGGCGCCGATCTGACGGTCGCCGTGCGCTCGTCGGCGACGGCCGAGGACTTGCCGACCGCAAGTTTCGCCGGCCAGCACGATACCTATCTCAATGTGCGCGGCGACGCGGCCATACTCGACGCCATCCGTCATTGCTTCGCCAGCCTGTTCACCGACCGCGCCATCCGCTATCGCATCGACAACGGCTTCGATCACTTCAAGGTGTTCAATTCCGTCGGGGTGATGAAAATGGTGCGGTCGGATCTGGCGGCCTCCGGCGTCATCTTCACGATCGACACCGAAAGCGGATTCGAGGACGTCGTTTTCCTCACCGGCGCCTACGGCCTTGGCGAAAATGTCGTTCAAGGCGCTGTCGATCCAGATGAATTCTACGTCTTCAAGCCCACCTATCGGCAGGGCAAGCGCGCAATCCTGAAGCGTGCGCTCGGGCCCAAGAAAATCAGAATGATATTCTCGGACCGGGGCCGGGCGACGACGCGCAACATCCCCACCGACGCCAAGGAACGAGAGAAATTCTGCATCTCTGACGAAGAGGCGCTGACGCTCGCCGGCCAGGCCATCGAAATTGAAGACCACTATAGCGCCAAGGCCGGCGCGCGCCGGCCCATGGACATCGAATGGGCCAAGGACGGCGTCGACGGGCGGCTTTACATCGTGCAGGCGCGGCCCGAAACCGTGGCGTCCCGCCGCGACCGCAATGTGGCCGAAGTTTACAAGGTGACGAAGCACGGCGCCGTCAAAGTCGAAGGACGCGCGGTCGGCGCAAAGATCGCCAGCGGCAAGGCGCGCGTGATCGAGCATGCCAGCGAGCTTTCGACCTTCGTTCCGGGGGAGATCCTCGTCGCCGACACGACGTCGCCCGACTGGGGAACGGTGATGAAGGCGGCGGCGGCCATCGTGACAAACCGCGGGGGACGCACTTGTCACGCGGCGATTGTCGCGCGCGAACTTGGCATTCCGGCGATCGTCGGCACGGACGCGGCGACGCGCCTCATCCGCACCGGCGACATGATCTCGGTGAGCTGCGCCGAGGGCGACGTCGGAAAGGTCTACGAAGGCGAGATTGCGTTTGACGTCGAGAGAGTCGACCTTTCGACGCTGGCGAAGCCCGCCACGCATGTGATGATGAATGTCGGCAATCCCGACGTCGCTTTCGGCCTTGCGGCGTTGCCGAGCGACGGCGTCGGCCTCGCGCGCATGGAGTTCATCATCGCCGACTCGATCAAGGCGCATCCGATGGCGCTCGTTCACCCGGAGCGGCTCGGCGCGCGCGAGCGCGCCGAGATTGCAAGACTGACGGCCAATTATGCGAGTCCCGCAGAATTCTTCGTGAAGCGCCTGTCCGAAGGCGTCGGAACGATCGCGGCGGCGTTTTATCCAAAGCCTGTCGTCGTGCGCATGTCCGACTTCAAGAGCAATGAATATGCGTCCTTGATCGGCGGCGAGGTTTTCGAAGCGCAGGAAGCCAATCCGATGATCGGCTTTCGCGGCGCCTCGCGTTACGCCCATCCGGCCTATCAGGAAGGATTCGCTCTCGAATGCGCCGCGATGAACCGCGTGCGCGACGAGATGGGACTGACCAACGTCAAGCTGATGATTCCCTTCTGCCGCCGCATCGAAGAAGCGCAGAAAGTCATCTCGCTGATGCGTGAGCTTGGTCTCGAACGCGGCAAGAACGGGCTCGAGATCTACGTCATGTGCGAAATCCCCAACAACGTCATGCTGGTCGATCAATTCTCCAAGCATTTCGACGGATTTTCGATCGGCTCCAATGATCTGACGCAACTGACGCTTGGCGTCGACCGCGACTCCGAAATCGTCGCCTTCGACTTCGACGAACGCGACGAAGGCGTCAAGGCGATCATTCGTTTGGCCGTCGAGGGCGCCAAGCGTAACGAACGTCACTGCGGCATCTGCGGCCAGGCGCCCTCGGATTATCCGGAAATCGCTGAGTTTCTCGTGGGCTTGGGAATCGACTCGATCAGCCTCAATCCCGACACGGTTTTGCAGACCACAAGACGCATCGTCGACGTGGAGAAACGTCTTGGTCGAGAGCCGAGAAAGACGGATTGACGGGTCCGGCGCGTCTTTGCATTCATTCAGATCGCCATCCACTCTTGTCGCCCCCGTCAGGCGTCAGTCGACTTGGCGCGCAACGTCAAAAAAAGAGGAAAATCCATGAGCGCAGCCGCCGGACGCAAAGTCCTCGCGACGATGGCCCCGGCCGTGGGACTCGTGGGAATCGCGGCGGCGCTGCATTTCACCCAAGCCGGACCAATCATAAACTTCATCGGCTCGGCCTTGGCGCTCGCGAGCGTCGCGCATGTCATCGGCGAAGCCACCGACCAGCTTGGCAATCACCTCTCGCCCGCGGCCACCGGGATCGTTCAGTCGGCGGTGGGAAACCTCCCCGAACTGTTCGTCTGCATCTTCGCGCTTAGGGCCGGCCTGCTGACCGTTGTGCAGGCGTCGCTGATCGGCTCTATTCTGTCGAACGCGCTGCTCGTCCTCGGCCTCGCCTTTGTCGCCGGTGGTTGGCGACATGGCGTTCTTCACTTCGAGAGTCAGACGCCGCGAATGATCGCGACGCTGCTCCTGCTGGCCGTTTCGGCGCTGGTGCTGCCGACGCTCGCTCAGGAGCTGCACCTGCCGAGCGGCGCGCATGAGCAGGAGCTCGCCGTCGTCTGCGCGATCGTGCTTCTTCTGGTTTTCGTCGTGCTCACGCAGGCGATGCTCAGTCAGGGGCAGCGCGCTCTCCCGGCCGAGGCCCATTCGCGCCTGCAAGCATGGTCGCTCGGCGCCGCGATAGGCGTGCTCGCCGCCTGCGGCGCAGCCGCCGCTTTCATATCGGACTGGTTTGTCGAGGCCCTCGGCCCCGCGATCAAGACGCTGGGCATCAGCGAAGCCTTTTCGGGCTTGGTCGTCGTCGCCATCGCCGGCAACGCCGTCGAAAATGTCGTCGGCATTCGGCTCGCGTCTCAGGGAAAGGCCGACCTCGCGGTCAGCGTCATTTTGAATTCAGCGCTTCAGGTCGCGGTGGCGCTGATTCCGGTTCTGGTGCTCATCAGCTTCGCGATGGGCGGCGCGGCGCCGTTCACGCTCGCCATTCCGCCAATTCTTGCCGCGGCGCTGTTTCTTTCCGTGTTGGTGGTCACCGTCGTCACCGTCGACGGCCGCGCGGACATCGTCGACGGCGCCGCGCTTGTGGGTCTTTACGTCATCGTCGCGGCGATCTTCTGGTGGGGCTAGTCGTTCTCGCTCGCGACAATCTTGCAGGCTCCCAAATTCGGCGCGTTTTTTCCGGCTGCCGGGGGTGAGCGACCTCGCTCTCGCGCTATATCTCACGTCTGCGGAAGCCCGCCGACGCGCCGAGGGCGGCGCCGTCCAAAGAGAAAATCTGCGGCGGCGGGGAGACAGCCATGAAACCAAACCTAGCAATGCTCATCGCAGGCGTTCTGGCTTGCGGCGGAACGGCCAGGGCCGACACAGTCGACGCCCATCACGTATTTCTCCCGCAAAACATAAAATGGGAGCCAGCGCCGAGCTCGCTGCCGGGAGGCGCGGAGATGGCGGTGCTCTACGGAGATCCAGCCCAGGAGGGGGACTTCGTCATTCGGATTAAGGCGCCGAAAGGCTACCATGTTCCGCCGCATACCCATCCCAAGACGGAGTTGGTCACGATCATCTCCGGGGCGCTGAGCTTCGGTCGAGGGCAGGCGCTCGATCGGGCGACCGTCGAGAAGCTGCCGGCCGGCAGCTTCGTCTCGTTGCCCGGGGGCGTCCTGAATTACGCCATCGTTGACGAAGAGTGCGTGGTCCAAATCAATGCGGCCGGCCCCTGGAAGATCGATTATTACGATCCCAAAGACGACCCGCGTCTCAATATCGCGCCAGCGGGAACGCCGTAATAGGGTCACCCTGCGGAGAAAACGGCTCGCGCCTTTACATCCGAGGTCGCGAGCCGTTCGATATGAGGCCTCCGCTTGTCAGCGTCCGCCTGCTTCTTTTCAAGATAGTTGCGCCGAGCGTGAGGGCAAGCAAGTCGTTCATCCTGGCGCTAGTGTCGCCGTCGGGGAGGAACATTCTTCCCATATGAGAGTTGCGGTCAGGAAGCGCGCATAACAGCCGGCGCGCAGGCTATCGGAGTTCATCCATGCTCTCGACCGTCCTCGTCATCCTTCTTGTGTTGTTGCTTATCGGCGCCCTGCCGACATGGCCGTATAGCGCTCGATGGGGATATGGCCCCGGCGGCATTGTCGGCGCTCTGCTGGCGATCGTTATCGTGATGGCGCTCATCGGCAGGCTGTAACAGTCAGCCGTCTGCAGGCTGGCGCGGAGCGCGAGTCGGCGGCGGCAGGCTTTCGGATGGATCGGCCTGCAGGTCCAGACGCAGGCCTCTCATCACGCCTGTGTCGACGCTTTCCATGACCTGACGTTCTCTGCCGGGGTTATCATCCCCTTCGCCTGGTTACTGCGCCACGTTCGCCTTGGGTCGTCGAGGCTCGCGCCAGCGCATTGATCCGGGCGTGGGCGCTCGCGGGGTTTCGTCATTTGCCGCTTCGAGCGTCGGCGCCGTTCTGGCGAGCGCGAATGGCTGTGCGCAAATATTCCTGCGGCCGCCAAAGGATTTCCCTGCGGGGTTACTTTTTGTATTTTTCGCCATTAGAGTTCCGCCGCGCGGCTAAGTTCCGCACTATCCACGGAGTTCGATAATGTTTCATTCCTCGCTCGGCCGCACGATTGGCGCGATGTCTTTCCTCGCGCTGTCGTCCAGCGTCGCCATGGCTCAATCCGTGCAAGTCGGCACGCTGCTATGCCATGTCTCCGGCGGCGTCGGCATGATCATCATGGAGAATCAGGCGCTCGACTGCGTTTACAAGGACGCGAAAGGCAGCCCGCCCCAGCATTACATCGGTCGACTGACCAATGTCGGCGCCAATATTGGCATCAGCGGCCCCGGCGAGCTCGTTTGGAGCGTCCTCGCGGCCACCAACAGCATCGAGCCCGGCGCATTGGCGGGAGACTATGTCGGCGCGGAAGGGTCAGTCGCCGTCGGCGCCGGGGCCGGCGGCGCCGTCCTTATCGGCGGCTCCAACAAGACCATTTCCTTGCAGCCGGTTTCCGTCTCGCTCGGCACCGGCCTCAACGTTTCCGCCGGCATCGGCAATGTCAGCTTGCAATATATGCCGGTGACGCCGCCGCCGCCGCTCGCGCCGCCCGCCACCACGAAGAAGAAATCCCGGAAGCATCGGTAAATTCCGAGCGACGCCGCGAATCGGCGAAACGGGCGCGCTGGACGCGCGCCCGTTTTCTGCGCGCGCCTCTATTTCGTATGCGGCGTCCCGAGGTAGGGGAACTCTTTCAAAGTGTCGGTATGCGGCTTCAGCCCATCCGGCGGGATGTCGCCCTTCGACAGAAACGACAGCCGAAAATTGATCACGTCGTCGAGGAAGGTGCGCCCGTTTGGATAGCCTGCGGGCTTTGTGGGATCGAAGCTGAGCATATCCGGCAGGATGCCATGTTCGTCGATCGCCGAAATCGCATCCTCCCTCGTGTAATTGCCGGTATGGCCCATCAGATGGACGAACAGCTCGAGCCAACGCTCGCGGTCGTTCACCGGTTCGCTGGCGTTATATTCCTCTTTCGTTTCGTCCGTATTGAAGAAGCTGCTGACCGACGGATGGCCGGCGCGATCGGCATGAATAAGCTTGCCGTCGCGACGCACGCTGCACCGCCCCCAGATTCTGACCGCCGGACTGCCGCCTAGAGCGTTCGTCGGCATTTCGACGACCGTCGACAACACATTGGCTTCGGTGTTCGAATCCTTGCCTGTCCAGGGAGACTTGCCGCCCAGATGCGGCGCGGTGAAGTTTCTGCCGCCGGACGTGTCGTACAAAGCCAGAATGCCGTCGTAGTCGAAAAAGAATGCGTCGCTGCGCACGCCCGTGAAGAAGGTGAAGTCGCCTGCCCGCACGATATTCGGCTTGGGGCCGAACGAGACTTCCGCGCCGGAGACGATCTTCTCGCCTACGGCCTCGGGCGAACGCGATTCGACGCCGCGCGCCAGGAAAACGTCGAAAGTCTGCCTGCCGTTTTCCTTGGGCGAGAACACATAGCTGATCGCAATGTCCGTCAGGCAATCGCCGTCATTATCGATGTTGAGACGGTAGATCGCCTCGGGATGAAACTCATCGAACGAGGGATTGGCGTTGAGGATGATCGCCGTCCGCGACGGATCGCTGGGAGACTGGAAGGCGTAGAGATCGCATAGGTCCAACCTTTGATCGCCCAGCGGCGGACCGAGACTAAGACCGGTAAAATGATTCGACATATTTGCCTCCTTGAAGTCGTGCAGCATATCCGATTAGTCTCATTGCACGCTATCGGCGCAAGCTATGTCGCCTCTGTTTCAAGATTAAGATCGTTCGCCTGTCGCCAGCTAGAACGCGCTATCGCCCGCCGCGAATGAAACGAATGATGCTTGAAAAATCGGCGTCGCCGGAGCCCGCGGCCTGATGCAGGGCATAGAGCTGCGTCGCCGCCGCCCCAAGCGGCGAGGCCGCGCCCGCGCTCGCGGCGGCTTTTTGCGCCAGTCTCAGATCCTTCAGCATCAGGGCGGTCATGAAGCCCGGCCTGTAGTCATTATTCGCCGGCGACGCCGGGACCATCTCCGGCGCCGGGCAATAGGTCGTCAGCGACCATGACTGGCCCGAGGAGATCGACGCCGCCTCAAACAGCGCCCGATGCGAAAGTCCGAGCCTTTCGGCGAGCACAAAAGCCTCGGCCGTCGCGATCATGGTGACGCCGAGCATGAGGTTATTGCAGATTTTCGCCGCCTGCCCCATGCCGGCGCCGCCGCAATGAAGCACATGCGCGCCCATATGTTCGAGAATGGGCCGCGCCGCCGCGAACGCCTCCTCCTCGCCGCCGCACATGAAGGTGAGCGTCGCCGCTTTCGCGCCGCCGACGCCGCCCGATACCGGCGCGTCGACGCTGAGCGCGCCGCTCTCCTGCGCGAGGAGATGCGCGGCGCGCGCGCTGTCGACGTCGATCGTGGAGCAGTCGATGAGGAGCTTGCCGCAGGCGTCAGGCGCGATTTCGCGCCAGACGGCAAGGGTCTGATCGCCGCTCTGCAGCATGGTGATCGCGACTTCGGCGCCGTCTATCGCCTCGCGCAAGGACTTCGCGGCGACGACGCCCTCCCGTGCGGCGGTTTCGACGAGCGACGCATTGAGGTCGAATCCGCGCGTCTCGACGCCGGCGCGCGCCAGCGCCGCCGCCATCGGGCCGCCCATATTGCCAAGACCAAAAAAGGCTGCTCGCATCATTTTGCTACGACAAGGTCGGCATGACGAAACTTGCGCCCGCCCTGACGCCGCTTGGCCAGCGCGACGCGACGGTCTTGGTCTTCGTATAGAAGCGGATGGCGTCCGGTCCGTGCTGATTGAGATCGCCGAACATCGACCGCTTCCAGCCGCCGAAGGTGTAATAGGCCAAGGGCGTCGGAATCGGCACATTGACGCCGACCATCCCGACATCGACGCGGGAGGCGAATTCGCGCGCCGCGTCGCCGTCGCGGGTGTAGATCGCAACGCCATTGCCATATTCGTGATCGCTCGCGAGCGCGAGCGCCTCGTCGAAGCCGGGCGCGCGCACGACGCAAAGCACCGGGCCGAAGATTTCCTCCTTGTAGATCCGCATCTGGGGCCGCACCTCGTCCAACAGGCAGCCGCCCATGTAAAAACCTTGCTCATAGCCCTGCATTTTGAAACCGCGTCCGTCGACGCGGAGTTTCGCGCCCTCCTCCACCCCGAGAGCGACATAGTCCTTGACCCGCTCCAGATGCGCGCGCGTGATCAGCGGGCCAAAATCGGCCGAAGGATCGGTCGAAGGCCCGACGCGCAGATTTTCGACCCGCGGTTCGAGTCGCGCGATCAGCGCCTCGGCGGTTTCTTCGCCGACCGGCACGGCGACCGAGATCGCCATGCAGCGCTCGCCGCCTGACCCATAGGCGGCGCCGACGAGGGCGTCGACGGCCTGATCCATATCGGCGTCGGGCATGATCACCATGTGGTTTTTCGCGCCGCCGAAACACTGCACGCGCTTTCCATGGGCGGCGCCCTGCGCGTAGACATATTCGGCGATGGGCGTCGAGCCGACAAAGCCAATGGCTTTGACTTCTGGCGCTTCGAGCAGCGCGTCGACCGCCTCCTTGTCGCCGTTGACGACGTTCAGCACCCCCGCCGGCAGGCCGGCTTCCAGCATCAGTTCGGCCAGGAGCAGAGGCGCGCCGGAATTGCGTTCGGAGGGCTTCAGGATGAAGGCATTGCCGCAGGCGATCGCCGGGGCGAATTTCCACATCGGAATCATCACCGGAAAATTGAACGGCGTGACGCCGGCGACGACGCCGAGCGGCTGGCGCATCGAATAGACGTCGAGGCCGGCAGCGGCGGAATCGGTAAATTCGCCCTTCAAGAGATGCGGAACGCCAATGCAAAATTCGGCGACCTCGACGCCGCGCTGGATCTCGCCCTGCGCGTCGGCGAGAGTCTTGCCGTGCTCGCGGGCGAGTATCGCCGCCAGCCTCTCCTTCTCGCGCCCGACGATATCGACGAATTTCATCAGCACGCGGGCGCGGCGCTGCGGATTGACCGCCGCCCATTCTCGCTGCGCCGCGGCAGCGTCGGCGATCGCCGCGCGAACCTCGTCGCCGCTGGCGAGCGGCACGCGCGAGATCGCCGCTCCCGTCATCGGCTCATAGGCGTCGCTGAACCGCCCGGACCTTCCCTTGACCCGGCGTCCGCCGATGAAATGCCAAAGCTCTTCCATGTTTGCTCATCTAAGGCGCGTCCGGCCGATGTCATCTCGCAAGAGCGGCCGACGCGCCTATATGTTGAAGGGAAACGGCTTCCACGACGGAACACCGAGATGGGACTGCAGCTCACGAGCGAAAGCAAGAACCGCTACGCGCAGGCGCCGCGACAGGCGGACTGGACGATTGATCAGAACTGGGCCTCCTATAGCGACGAGGAGCACGATCGCTGGAACCGGTTGTTCGCTCGTCAGGCAAAGCTTTTGCCCGGGCGCGCCTGCGACGAATTCCTGGAGGCGAAGCAGACGCTCGAGCTGTCGCGCTCCGGCATTCCGGATTTCGCCGATCTGAGCCGCCGTTTGGGGGCGATGACCGGCTGGAGCGTCGTCCCGGTCGCCGGGCTGATTCCCGACGACGCCTTCTTCGATCATCTCGCCAATCGGCGCTTTCCGGCCGGCGCGTTCATTCGCCCGGAGTCGGAGCTCGAATATCTGCAGGAGCCCGACGTCTTCCACGATGTCTTCGGACATGTGCCGCTCCTCGCCAATCCGACCTATGCGCGCTTTCTCGAAGCCTACGGCAAGGGCGGACGACGAGCGCTTGAACTTGGCCAGCTCCACCAACTTGCGCGGCTTTATTGGTACACGATCGAGTTCGGGCTGATCGAGACGCCCAAAGGGCTGCGCATTTTCGGAGCCGGAATTTTGTCCTCGCCGTCGGAGACGATCTTCTCGCTGGAAGATTCCTCGCCCAACCGCGTCGCTTTCGACCTCGAACGCGTGATGCGAACGAATTACATCATCAGCGATTTCCAGCAGACCTACTTCGTCATCGAGAGCTTCGAGAGGCTTCTCGCCGACGGCTATCAGGATTTCGGCCTCATCTATGATCGGCTGCGCAATTCATCTGACTTCGCCGCGCATGAGCTGGCGCCCGCAGACCGCATCATCTCGCGCGGCGATTTCCATTATTTTCGCGCCAAGCGCAGCGCTTAATTCTACGCCGGAATTGCGTGAGGGGTTGTTTCTTCACCCTCATCCTGAGGAGCCGCCGCAAGTCGGGTTTACCCGACTTGCGAATTTAACGTCGATCTCGGGCAGGCCCGAGATCGATGGCGGCGTCTCGAAGGACGAGGGTGAAGTAAAAATATGAAACGGGCTTCCTCGCCCTTCGAGACGCGTGCTGCGCACGCTCCTCAGGATGAGGAAGCCCTTCACCGATCGCCCTGTTAACCCTGAGGCCCTGAGTTCGCCACCCATTGCTCGATGGCGCCGAAAATCGAGCGGCCATCTTTATCGCGCATCTCGATGCGCACCACATCGCCTGCCTTCAAGAACGGCGTGCGCGGCGCGCCCTCGATAAGCTTCTCCACGACGCGTTGCTCGGCGATGCACGAGTAGCCGTCTCCGCCCTGCGTCATCGGTCTGCCCGGCCCGCCGTCGGCGTCGCGATTGGACACCGTGCCGGAGCCGATGATCGTGCCGGCGCAAAGCGCGCGCGTTCGCGCCGCATGGGCGATGAGACGGGGAAAATCGAAAGTCATGTCCTTGCCGGCGTCCGGCCGGCCGAACGGCGCGCCATTGACGAAGGACAGCAGCGGCAGCGAAAGCCGCCCGCCGTCCCATGCTTCGCCCAGTTCGTCGGGCGTCACGGCGACGGGGGAAAAGGCGGAAGCCGGTTTCGCCTGGAAGAAACCGAAGCCTTTCGCGAGTTCCTGAGCGACCAGTCCGCGCAATGTCACGTCATTGACCAGCATGACCAGCTTGATGTGGCCGCGCGCCTCCTCCGGCGCGACCCCCATCGGCACGTCATCCGTCACAATCGCGATCTCTGCTTCGAGGTCGAGCTCATGCCTTTCCTCCAGTAGGGGAATGTCGTCGCACGGCCCGAGGAAGGCGTCGGAGCCGCCCTGATACATCAGCGGATCGGTCCAAAAACTCTCCGGCATCTCAGCGCCGCGGGACTTGCGAACGAGCGCGACATGATTGACGTAAGCCGAACCATCCGCCCATTGATAGGCGCGCGGCAGCGGCGAGGCGCAATCTTGCGCGCGAAACGGAAAGCTTTCGCGCAATCCCGATTCGAGACGAGTCGCCAATGCCTGTAGTTCGGGCGCGACGGCGTCCCAGTCTTCAATCGCCGACTGCAACGTGGGCGCGACGAAACCCGCCGCAACGGCGCGCGACAGATCGCGCGAGACCAGGATGAGCGCGCCGTCCCGCCGGCTCTTCAGGGATGCGAGCTTCACGGTCCATTGCCGGTAAAATGACGGCGCAATCTCGACCAGCACGCTGCGTAATCTTGCTGCAGCGTGTCGAGCGACAGGGCGAAAGCAGTCGGGTAGAGCGGCAGTCGAGACTCGAACATAAAGGCGAGCGCGTCGTCGATCTTCACTGGACCGAGATCCGCCTCAGAGGCCTGTTCGAAAGCCTCGGTATCCGGACCGTGCGGCAGCATCGCATTGTGCAGCGACATGCCGCCAGGCTCGAAGCCGGACGGCTTGGCGTCGTAGCGGCCGTAAATCAACCCCATGAACTCGCTCATAATGTTTAGATGATACCAGGGAGGCCGGAACGTATGTTCCGCGACTTGCCAGCGCGGGGGAAAAATCGCGAAATCGACATTTCCCACCCCGGGTTCGTCCGAAGGAGAGGTCAAGACCGTAAATATTGATGGATCGGGATGATCGAACAATACGGCGCCGACCGGACAGAAGTTGCGTAGATCATACTTGTAGGGCGCATAATTCCCATGCCAGGCGACGACGTCGAGCGGCGAATGATCGAGGTCACAGCGATAGAAGCGGCCGCCCCATTTGACGCCGAGGCGGCACGGTTTTTCCTTGTCCTCGAACGCGGCGGCCGGCGTAAAGAAGTCGCGCGGGTTGGCGAGTCCATTGGCGCCGATCACGCCGCGATAGGGCAATGTAAACGGCGCGCCGTAATTTTCGCAGACATAGCCGCGAGAGGGACCGGCCGCGAGCTCCACCCGAAATTTCACGCCGCGCGGAACGACGCATATCTCGCCGGGAGAGCACTCGACGAGGCCGAACTCCGTGAAGATGCGCAGGTCGCCGAACTGCGGGACGATCAGCAACTCGCCGTCGGCGTCGTAGAAATAGTCGTCGGACATCGACTTTCCGGCGAGATAGATATGCGCCGCCATGCCGAGTCTGAGGCCGCAATCCCCCGCCGTCACGATGGTGCGCATTCCGTCGATGAAGGAGCCCGCGTCGCCGGCGATTTCGCTGGCGCTCCAGCGCAGTTGCCCGAGCGGCGCGTCGGCCTCACGGCAGGGCGCGGTTTTCCAGTGGCTCTGCGCGATGTCCCTAGGGTTGCGGACGTGAAGGACAGAAGGACGAATGCGGTAGAGCCACGAGCGACGATTGGCATGCCTCGGCGCCGTGAAGGCGGAGCCGGACAATTGTTCGGCGTACAGACCGTAAGGGCACCGCTGCGGCGAGTTCTGCCCCATCGGCAACGCGCCCGGCAGCGCTTCGCTCTCGAACTCATTGCCGAAGCCGTGCAAATAGCCCGCTGGCGTCATGACCTAGCCTGCCGCCCGGTTCAAAACGCCGCGGCGGATCTGATCCTCTTCGATCGATTCAAACAGCGCGCGGAAATTTCCTTCGCCGAAACCCTCGTCGCCCTTGCGCTGAATGAATTCGAAGAAAATCGGTCCGACGACCGTCTTGGAGAAAATCTGCAGCAGCAGACGGCGGGCGCCCGTTGTGGCGCCGTCGACGAGAATGCCGAGGTCCTTAAGACGCTGCGTCGGCTCTCCATGGCCGGGAAGCCTCTGCTCGAGCGCGTCATAATAGGCGTCCGGCGGCGCCGGCATGAAATCGAGCCCGTTGTTGCGCATCTGGACGACCGAGTCATAGATATCGCGGCAGCCGCAAGCGATATGCTGAATGCCCTCGCCCCTGTAGGCGTCCAGAAATTCCTCGATCTGGCTTTTTTCGTCGGCGCTTTCATTGATCGGGATGCGAATCTTGCCGCAAGGGCTCGTCATGGCGCGCGAGCGCAGTCCGGTCATCTTGCCTTCGATGTCGAAGAACCGAATTTCGCGGAAATTGAAGATGCGCTCATACCATGCCGCGAGCGCGTCCATGTGACCGCGCCGAACGTTGTGAGTCAGATGATCGATCTCCGTCAGCCCAACCCCTACCGGACGGGGATCGCGCTCTCCGATCCACCGGAAATCGATGTCCCAGATCGACCCCTGTTCGCCGTATCGGTCGACAAAATAAATCAGCGAACCGCCGACGCCCTCAATGGCGGGAATATTCAGCTCCATTGGACCGACGCCGAAGACGACAGGCTTCGCGCCCAGCGAAACGGCGCGGCGCATCGCCTTGGCGGCGTCGACGACGCGAAAGCCGATGCAGCAAACCGAGGGACCATGCGCCTTCTGGAAATCGGCGGCGAAGCTGTGCGGCTCCGCGTTCAGCACATAATTCACCTCTCCCTGCCGGTACAGCGTCACGTCCTTGGAGCGGTGGCGGGCGACGGCGACGAAGCCCATTTTCTCGAACAGCGACGCCAATCGCGCAGGATCGGGATGGGCGAATTCGACAAATTCGAATCCGTCCGTTCCCATCGGGTTTTCGGCGGGCGTGTTCGCGCCGCTCAGCGTCGAGTCCATGACGAGGCCCTATGCGGCTTTGGCTGACATGCTATTTAGATATTGCGTCGCCGCTCCGGTTAAAGGCCCATGATCCTTTACGATTACTATCGCTCCTCAGCCGCTTATCGCGTGCGCATCGCCATTGCCCTCAAAGGACTCGCCGTCGAACGCCGGCCTGTCCATCTCTTGCGGGGCGAACAGCGTGATCCCGGCTATCGCGCGAAAAGCCCGCTGGCGATCGTGCCGACGCTGGAGTTGGGCGACGGGACGCTCATCACCCAGTCGCTGGCGATCATCGACTATCTGGACGCGCTGACGCCTGAACCGCGGCTTTTGCCTGGGGACCCCGTTGTCGCTGCGCAGGCGCGCGCGGCGGCGTTGACGATCGCCTGCGAAATTCATCCGCTCGCCAATCTGCGGGTCATCGAGGCGCTCCAAAGCCAGTTCGGCGCAAAAGACGATCAGATCGCCTTGTGGCGCCGGCGTTGGATCGCAGCGGGTCTGACAGCGGTCGAGGCGCTTATCGCGCCCGCCCCTTTCGCCTTTGGCGCAGAGCCGTCGCTTGCCGACATATGCCTGATTCCGCAGGTATATAACGCGCGGCGCTTCGACGTTTCGCTAGAGGCCTGCCCGCGCATCCTAGCGGTGGACGCCGCCTGCGCCATGCATCCCGCCTTTTTGGCGGCGCATCCTCAAGCGCAGCCTGACGCATGAAGCGATTCAGGACGCGAGCGTCAGATCGGCGATGACGGCGGCCAAGAAGCGGCCCGCCTCGCCGCCGGTGACGACACGGTGATCGAAGGTGAGGCTGAGCGGCATGACGCGATGCACCGCGGGCGCGCCGTCGACAGCGACCACCTCGTCGCGTATCCGGCCGGCGCCGAGGATGGCGACCGTCGGCGGCAATACGATCGGCGCGGCGTAGCGCCCAGCGATCATGCCGAAATTCGAAAGCGTGATGGTTGCGCCGCGCAGCTCCTCCGGCGGAATGCGCCGCGCCGCCGCGTCCTGCCGCAGGCGGTCCAGACCCTTGCGCAAATCCTGCGCGTCGCGATTGCCCACATCCCGCAGGACAGGCACGAACAGGCCCTCTTCCGAAAGGTCCACGGCGACGCCAAGGTCGATCTTCTTCATCACGCGGCGCGCGAAGGCGTGAGATTCGAACCAGGCGTTGAGCGCGGGCTCGGCCTCGCAGGCCTTAACAAGGGCGCGGATCAATCGGATGGTCGTGTCGGTCCCGGCCGCCCAGGCGTTGATGTCGGCGTCGTCGACGATGGTGGCCGCCGCCACTTCCGCCTGCGCCTGCGCCATATTGTGCGCCATGGCGCGGCGCACGCCCCGCAGCGGCTCGGCGGCTTCCGTCTCGCTGAGAATGCGGGCGACACGCTCGATGTCCTGCGTGGTGATCACCCCATCCGCCCCGGAGGGCGTCACCATGGCGAGATCGACGTTCAGCTTGCGCGCGAGCGCGCGCACCGCGGGCGTCGCCCGCACCGCGCCGCCGACATGGCCGACGGAGATCGGCTGGTCGCGGACGACTGCCGAGCCCTGCTGGACGGCTCCCACCACCGACCCGGTGTCCTCTCCCGCCCCCTCGAAACCCACCAGCGGCGCGCCGATGCGGATCACATCTCCGGCGGCGGCGAACAGCTTCTCGACGCGGCCGGCGCGCGGCGATGGGATTTCGACGACGGCCTTGTCGGTTTCAACGGCCACGAGCGGCTGATCGACTTTCACCTCTTCGCCGGCGGCCACGCGCCATTCGACGAGTTCGGCCTCCTGCAACCCCTCTCCGAGATCGGGAAGACGAAAGATGTTCATGACGCCTCCATCACTTGCCGAACGCCGTCGATGATGCGCTCGACGCTCGGAATATATTGCTTCTCCAGCTTCGCGAGCGGGACGACGACGTCATAGCCGGTGATCCGCTTGATCGGCGCCAGCAGCGAATAAAGCGCGCGCTCGGCGATTTCCGCGGCGACCTCGGCGCCAAAACCCGCCGTGCGCGGCGCCTCGTGAACGATGACGCAGCGTCCGGTCTTTTCGACGGAACGCAGGATCGTCTCCACATCGAGCGGCTTCAGGGTCGCGACGTCGATCACTTCGACCGCCACGCCTTCTTCCTCGAGCCTTTCGGCCGCGGTCATGGTCTCTGGCGCCATCGCGCCCCAGGTGACGACCGTGACGTCGGCGCCTTCGCGCAAAATGAAGCAGGCGTCGAGCGGCAGCTCCACGCCGTCGTCCTCCACCTCCTGACGGAACAGGCGATAGAGCCGCGTCGGCTCGAGAAAGATGACCGGGTCTGGATCGCGCACCGACGCCAGAAGCAGCCCATAGGCTCGGGCCGGCGAAGACGGCGCGACGACGCGAAGGCCGGGCATATGGGCGAACATCGCCTCGGGACTCTCGGAATGATGCTCGGGAGCGTGAATGCCGGCGCCGCACGGCGAGCGAAGCACCATCGGACAGGTCAGCCGGCCGCGCGTGCGATTGCGCATACGAGACGCGTGATTGATGATCTGGTCGATGGCCGGATAGATGAATCCGGAAAACTGGATTTCGGCGACGGGCTTCAGCCCCATCGCCGCCATGCCCACCGCGACGCCTGCAATTCCGCCTTCGGCCAAAGGCGTGTCGATGACGCGTTCGCGCCCGAAGCGCTGCTGCAAGCCATTGGTGGCGCGAAACACCCCGCCATTGACCCCGATGTCCTCGCCGAGCAGCAGGACGTCCTCATCTTCACTCATGGCGCGCGCGAGCGCGAGATTGACCGCCTCGACCAGGGTGATCTCAGTCATCGCCGCCGCCCTCGCCATTCGTGCTGCTTGGCGCGAATCTGCGTGCTTCTTCGCGCTGCCATTCCATGGAGTCCGGGAGCTTTGCGTAAAGATGATCGAACATGGCGTCCACGCTCAGCGGCGAGGCGTTCAAATAGGCCGCAACCTCGCGATCGACCTCTTCCGCACACGCCTTGTGCAGCGCCGCCTCCTGCTCTTTGGACCAGGCGCCTTGGCTCAGGAGATATGCGCGCAGCCGGGCGATCGGCTCGCGCGTCCATTGCGCGCGCACGATTTCGGGATCGCGGTAGCGCGACGCGTCGTCGGCGGTGGTGTGATCGCCGAGGCGATAGGTGATGGCTTCGATCAGCGTCGGTCCGCCGCCCGATCGCGCCTTGTCGATCGCCCGGCGCGTCACTTCATGGACCGCGATGACGTCATTGCCGTCGACCTGGCGCCCCTCGACGCCGGCGGCGACACCCTTTTGCGCAAGCGTCTTCGCCGCGCTTTCGAGTTCGCGCGGCGTCGATATCGCCCAGCCGTTATTGCAGATGATGAATACGACAGGCGTTTTCCAAACGCCCGCCATGTTCAACGCTTCATAGAAGGCGCCATTGGAGGTGCCGCCGTCGCCGATAAATGTGACGACGACGCGATCTTCTTTCCTGGCCATCAACGCATAGGCCGCGCCGACCGCCTGCGGCGCCTGCGTGGCGACGGGAACGCAATTGGGAAAATCGCCGCGCGCCTTCTTGAAATCGCTGCCGCGCTCGTCGCCGCCCCAATAGAGCAAACATTCGGACATCGACATGCCGCGATAGAATTGCGCCGCATGATCTCGATAGGAGGGCACGAGCACGTCGCGTTCTTCCATGGCGGCGGCGGCCCCGACGCCGATCGCTTCCTGCCCGAGCGCCGAGGCGAAGGTGCCCAGTTGGCCGGTGCGCTGAAGACTGATCGCCTTGTTGTCGAAAATCCTGGTTCGCGTCATCGCGCGATAAAATTGGACCAGACGCTCAATATCCTTCGTCGACTCGGCGGCCGCCCTGCTAATCTCGCCGCTCGGCGACAGCAGCTGGAAAAAATCTACAGGGAGATCGAAACCCATCTCAATATTTCCCATCGCCCCGCTCCTGATGAGCGAAGTAGCGCTCCGATAGGCGACGTCACGGCTCAGCGACTACTTTTTTGACATGTAGGCGTCGACGCAGCGCAAGAAAAGGGCGCCGGTCCGGGCTTGACGGTATCGTCGATTGTCCAATTTTACTGGTCATGCCCGCCAAATCGGAAATCGATCCTTTCTCATTCAGAGACGAGTTTGGCCCCGCGAAGATCGTCCATATCTGGTCGCCATCGGTCGAATTGCGCGCTGTCGTCGTGATCGACAATGTCGCCGCGGGTCCCGCCATCGGCGGCACACGCATGGCGCCGGATGTCAGCCTCACCGAGTGCTTCCGACTCGCCAGGGCGATGACTTTGAAGAATGCGGCATGCGGATTGCCGCACGGCGGCGCAAAATCGGTGATTTTCGGCGACCCCGACATGGCGCAGGCCGACAAGGAACGGCTCATTCGCGTTTTCGCCAAATCCATCGAACAGCTCGTCGACTATATTCCCGGCCCCGACATGGGCACGGATGAGACGGCGATGGCCTGGGTGCATGACGAAATCGGCCGCTCGGTCGGTCTCCCGGCCGAGATTGGCGGCATCCCTCTCGATGAAATCGGCGCCACGGGTTTTGGCGTCATGATCGCCGCGAGCGCGGCGGCGCCATTCGCCAACTTGTCTCTGAGCGGCGCACGCATCGTTGTGCAGGGGTTTGGCGCCGTGGGGATGCATGTCGCGCGGTTTTTGGCGCGTAAAGGCGCGCGATTGGTAGGCGTCTCCGACAGCCGCGGCGCGGTGGCTCACGACGATGGGCTCGATATCGCGGCGTTGGCGGCGTTGAAGCGACAAGGCAAGAGCGTGCGCGACTTCGAGGGAGCGCGCGCCGTCGACCCGGAGGCGCTTATCGCCCTGCCCTGCGAGATCTTCATTCCCGCCGCCCGGCCCGACGTGCTGCGCGCGGACAATGTGAAGCTGCTCAACTGCAAATTGGTGGTGCAGGGCGCGAATATTCCCGCCACCGCCGAGGCGGAGCGGATGATGTTCGCCCGGGGCATCGTCAGCGTGCCGGATTTCATCGCCAACGCCGGCGGCGTCATCTGCGCCAGCATCGAATATGGCGGCGGCGGCGAAGCGGCGGCCTTCGCGGCGATAGAGGAAAAAATCGGGCGCAACACGCGGCTCACGCTGGAGCGCTCGCGCGCAGCGAGCGTTTCTCCTGTCGACGCCGCGATGGCGCTTTCGGCCGACCGGCTGCGCAAGATCATGCAATTGAGGCGCTGGCGCTAGCCCAGCCGCTCGATCGCCATCGCGGTCGCTTCGCCGCCGCCGATGCAGAGCGCCGCCACGCCCCTTTTCAGGCCCTTAGCCTCCAGAGCGGCGAGAAGCGTGACGACGATCCGCGCGCCTGACGCGCCGATCGGATGGCCAAGGGCGCAGGCGCCGCCACGCACATTCACCTTCTCATGCGGCAAGTCGAGTTCGCGCATCGCCGCCATGGCCACGACGGCGAAAGCTTCATTGATCTCGAAGAGGTCGACGTCGCGCGCCGTCCAGCCTACTCGCGCCATCAGTCTGCGGATCGCTTCAATCGGCATGACCGAAAAGCGGTTCGGGGCCCCGGCGACGGTGAGATACCCCCGGATGATGGCGCGCGGCGCTATGCCGGCGCGCTCGGCGTCATCGACGCGCATCAGGGCGAGCGCCGCCGCCCCGTCCGATATGGCGCTGGCGTTGGCGGCGGTGATCGTTCCGTCCTCCCTGAAGGCAGGTTTGAGGCGGGCGATATCCTGCGCCTTGGCTTTCCCAGGCAGTTCGTCGGTGGCGATGACTCGCGCATTGGCGCCCTTGCCGAGCGTTATTGGCGCGATCTCCTGCGCGAAAGAGTCGTCGCTTCTTGCGCGTTGCGCGCGCGTCAGCGATTCCGCCGCGTATTGGTCCTGCATTTCGCGCGTAAATTGATACTCCGTCGCGCAATCCTCGGCGAACGAGCCCATCAACCGACCCTTTTCATAGGCGTCCTCAAGACCGTCCAAGAACATGTGATCGAGGACCTTGCGGTGCCCCATCCGGTAGCCCGTTCGTGCGCGGTCGAGCAGATATGGCGCATTGCTCATGCTCTCCATGCCGCCCGCCACCACGACGCGCGCGCCTCCCGCCGCGAGCTGGTCGCTGGCGAGCATCACCGCCTTCATTCCGGAGCCGCACATTTTGTTGACGGTGACCGCGCCCGTCGTCTCCGGCAGACCGGCGCCGAGCGCCGCCTGCCGCGCCGGGGCCTGGCCGAGGCCCGCCGTAAGGACGCAGCCCATGACCACTTCATCTACGTCATTGGGCGCCAGTCCGGCGCGGGTCATGGCCGCCTCAATGGCGTGCGCGCCGAGTTGCGGCGCGGCAACATCCTTCAACTCTCCCAGAAACCCGCCGATCGGGGTGCGCGCGGCGCCGATGATGGCGACCGGTGCGGCAGCGCTCATGACACTCTCCTCGTCGCCGGGCGAGCTAGCCCGTCCAAGCCGAATATGGCGTGCAATCCCAGCTTTTGAACGCCGGGCGCGGCGTATCGTCCCCGGCTAGAATGTCTTCGACGGTTTCGTCGCTCACCAAGTCGAGCGAATCCGGCGACCATCTCGGGCGCCGGTCCTTGTCGATGATCGCGGCGCGAATGCCTTCATAAAGATCATGGGTCGCCAGCATGCGGCACGCCGTCCTGAATTCACGCATCAGACAGGTCTCAAGGTCGGGGGCCTCCTCGGCGCGCCGCAGCAATGCGCGCGTCACTTTCAGCGCCGTCGGCGACTTCGACTTGATGTCCTCCGCCGCGCGCAGGGAGAATTCCGACGCCTCGCGCTCGAAGGCGGCGATAATGTCGGCGACCTTCTCATGCGCCGTCGCCGCGGCGAGCACCCGCCTATGCGGCGATAGCTTGCCGGGCTCGGGCTGACGCATGCGGCGACGCAACGCAGCATCGACATCCTCGGCGCCGCCGATCGTCGCGAGATCGCCGATCAGCGGCGCGATGTCCTGCGAATGGATCATCAGATCGGCGAGGCCGGCCTCGATGGCGTCGGCCGCCGTCACCGACGCCGCCGACAGCGCCATATAGGCGCCGAGCTCGCGGCCCTTCGAGAGAAGCCAGGTCGCGCCCACATCAGGAAAGAATCCGATGCCGACCTCCGGCATGGCGATCCGGCTTCGCTCCGTGACCACTCTCCGGTCGCCATGCGCGGAAATCCCAACGCCGCCGCCCATCACGATCCCATCCATGATCGCGACATAGGGTTTGGGAAAGGAGGCGATGCGGGCGTTCAGCTCATATTCCTCGCGCCAAAAATCAGCGAAAAGCCGCTTTTGTGATGGCTCCAACTCATAGAGACTCCTTACGTCGCCGCCCGCGCAAAGACCGCGATCGCCGGCGCCTGTGACGAGCACGGCGCAAATGCCGGCGTCGCTCCCGAAGTCGTCAATCGCCCGCCGGAACTCGCGCACCATCGGCAGCGTCAACGTGTTGAGCGCCTGTGGCCTATTGAGGAGAATGCGGCCCAGACGGCCCTCTCGCGAAGCGACGAGATCCATAGGCTTACTTCAGCAGCGCGCGCGCGATGATGACGCGCATGATTTCATTGGTTCCTTCGAGGATTTGATGCACACGAAGGTCGCGAACGATCTTCTCGATTCCATATTCGGCGAGATATCCATAGCCGCCATGCAATTGCAGCGCCTCATCGGCGACCGAGAAGCCGGCGTCGGTCACGACGCGCTTGGCCATGGCGCATAGCGTCGTGGCGTCCGGCGCCTTGACGTCAAGCGCCGCCGCCGCGCGCCAAAGGAATGTGCGCGAGACTTCAAGCTGCGTGGCCATATCCGCGAGCCGAAACTGCAGCGCCTGGAAGTCGTCGAGCGCCCGGCCGAAAGCCTTGCGGCTCGACATGTAGCGTAGACTATGGTCGAAGGCCGATTGAGCCCCGCCAAGCGAACAGGCGGCGATGTTCAGGCGCCCGCCGTCCAGCCCGGCCATGGCGATCTTGAATCCGTCGCCCTCGCGTCCGATGCGATTTTCAGCCCGCACGCGGCAGTCATCGAAGATGACCGCCCGCGTCGGCTGCGCGTTCCACCCCATCTTTCGTTCAAGCGCGCCGAAACTCACGCCCGGCGTTCCGCCTTCGACGACGAAGGCCGATATGCCCTGGGGCCCCGGTTCGCCTGTGCGCGCCATGACGACGTAGAGGTGGTCGGCGCCGCCGGCGCCAGCGCCGGAGATGAACTGCTTGGCGCCATTCAAGACATAATGATCGCCGCTGCGCTTGGCTTGCGTGCGCAGCGCCGCAGCGTCCGAGCCGCTGCCGGGCTCCGTCAGGCAGTAGCTCGAGAGAAACTCCATCGTCGCGAGCTTTGGCAGCCAGGCGTCGATCTGGCGCTCGGTTCCGAAAGCGTCGATCAGGCTCGCGCACATATTGTGAATCGAGAGATAGGCGGCGATCGTCGGACAACCCATCGCGAGCGCCTCGAAGATCAGCACGCCGTCCAACCGCGTCAGGCCGGCGCCGCCGGACGCCTCCCGCACATTGATGGCCGCCATGCCGAGCGCCGCCGCCGCGCGCAGCGTATCGACCGGGAACACATGATCGCGGTCCCAATCGAGCGCAAAGGGCGCGAGGCGATCGCGTCCGAAGTCCCGCGCCATTTCGCGAATGGCTTGCTGCTCGGCGCTCAATTCAAAATAGGATGACATCTCGTCAATCACCGCAATTGTTGACGTTAATCTGTCGCGGCGCAGCTTTTTGGCAAGTCAGCGCCGCGAAGAGGCTTCCGACGGATTGGCGCCCCTGGCGGCATAGGCCCGCGCGACGCGGCTCGAAGAGACGCGGTTCAACGCGCGGCAGGCGAAAGCTCCCGCCTCCAAGAGACGATCGAGCGACACGCCGGTTTCAACGTCCATTCGCTCAAGCATGTAGACGACGTCCTCGGTCGCGACATTTCCGGCGGCGCCGGGCGCGAAAGGACATCCGCCAAGACCGGCGATCGAGCTGTCGAGGACGGCGACGCCGATTTCGAGGCAAGCGAAAATATTGGCGAGCGCCTGTCCATAGGTGTCGTGAAAATGCACCGCGATTTTGTCAAGCGGAACGACGCGCGCCACGCGTTCCACGAGCCGCCGCGCAGGGATCGGCGCGCCGACGCCGATCGTATCGCCGAGGGAGACCTCGAAGCAGCCCATATCGACGAGCGCGCCCGCGACCGACGCGACTCGGCCGCTATCGACCTCGCCTTCATAAGGACAGCCCAAGACACAGGAGACATAGCCGCGCGCCATGAGGCCGTGGCGCCGGGCTTCCGCGACGACTTCCGCGTATCGCGCCAGACTTTCCTCGATCGAGCAATTGATGTTGCGTTTCGAAAACGTCTCGGACGCGGCGGCGAAGACGGCGACCTCGTCCGCTCCCGCCGCCAGAGCGTCCGAAAGTCCCCGAAGATTTGGCGTGAGCACGCTCAGCCGCACATTTTGCCTTGGCGTAAGCGCAAGGGTCTCGTCCGTGCGCGCCATCTGCGGCACGGCCGTTGGCGACACGAAACTGCCAGCCTCGATGCGCGACAGCCCCGCGGCCGCGAGGCGGCAGATGAGTTCAGCGCGGATCTGCGGCGACAGCGTCAGCTTCTCATTCTGCAGGCCGTCCCGAGGCCCGACTTCAACGATGCTGACGCGCGCAGGCACGCTCATTCGACATCCTTTCGCGTCAGCATGACGAGTTCGGCGCCCTCTTTCGCCATGTCGCCCACGGCGCAGTCGACGCGCTTGACGACGCCGTCATGCGGCGCCGCCATAGCGATCTCCATTTTCATCGCCTCCAAAACGACGAGCGTCGCGCCTTTGCTGACGACATCGCCCGGCTTTACGGCGACGCGGGTGACCGTCGCCGGCATCGGCGCCAGGATGCGTTCGTTCGAGGCTCCTTCGCTCTGCGATGACCTCGCCGCTCCCACCCAGTTCATGACATAGTTCCTGCCGCCTAGAATGACGACAATTCCGTCGTCATTTGCGACCGTTGCCACCTCGTGCTTCACGCCGTTCACAAGCAGCAACAGGCGATCGCCGACAGTTTCAATTTCGACTGCCGCGGCGCCGTCGTCGCAGCCCAGCAAAAACCTGCCCTCCTGCGGAGACATGATTCGCGCGGTGAGCGTCCTTCCGGCCTGCGTCACCTTCAGCTCATAGTCGGCGCGGTCGTAGAGCCGCCATGAGTCCGTCGCGGCCCAGGGCGACCACGCGTCGCCCACCGATTCGCTCGCTTCACACGCGGCGCGCCGAACATCCGATAGGAAAACCGCGCTTGCCGCCGCGAGGAGGACGCGGTCGACATCCGCATCCGGCGGGGAGCGACGCGTCAGCGCGTCGATATTGCTGGCGACAAACTCGGTGTCGTAGTCGCCGTCCCGCATCCCGTCGCTCGTCGAAATCGCCCTCAGCAGATCGAGATTTGTGACGACGCCGACGATCTCGACCTGCTCCAGCGCCGTCTGCAAGCGACGTAACGCCAGCGCGCGGCTCTCGGCAAAGACGATGAGTTTCGCCAAGAGCGAATCATAGTAGGGCGTGACGCTATCGCCGGCGCGAACGCCTGAATCGATGCGCAAGAAGGGCGCTTCCCGCGGCGCGCGGAAATGGACGATCTTTCCGATGGAAGGAATGAAGCCCCGCGCGGGATCTTCCGCGCAAATTCGCGCCTCGATCGCGCAGCCGCTCATCCGCAGATCGTCCTGCGTCAGGGGCAGCGGCGCGCCGCAGGCGACGCGCAGCTGCCATTCGACGAGATCCTGGTTGGAAATCATTTCGGTGATGGGATGTTCGACCTGCAGCCGCGTATTCATCTCGAGAAAATAAAAGTGGTCGTCGCCCACCAGAAACTCGACGGTTCCGGCTCCGACATAGCCAGAGGCGCGCGCGGCGCGGATCGCCGCGTCGCTCATCTGCGCGCGCAAGGAAGGCGTGAGCCCGGGCGCAGGCGTCTCTTCAATGATCTTCTGATGCCGCCGCTGCAGGGAACAGTCGCGCTCGAAAAACGTGACGACGCCGCCATGCGAATCCGCAAAGATCTGGAGTTCGATATGTTTGTAGCCGGAGAAATATCTCTCGATGAACAGCGAATCGTCGCCAAAGGCGGCGCGCGCTTCCCGCCGCGCGCTTTCGATCGCCGACGACAGTTCCTGCGGCGCGCGGACGATGCGCATGCCCCTGCCGCCGCCGCCGGCCGACGCCTTTACCAGCAAGGGGAAACCGACCGCGTCCGCCGCTTCGATCAGTTCAGCGTCGCCGCCGCCAGATGAACCTGGCGCCACCGGCACGCCCACCCGAGCCATCGCAGCCTTGGCCGCGCTCTTCGAGCCGAGAAGCCGCATCGCATGGGGCGGAGGCCCGACAAAGATCAGGCCATTTGCCGTGCAGGCTTCGGCGAATTCCGCATTCTCGGCAAGAAATCCGTAGCCCGGATGAATGGCGTTCGCCCCGGAACGCCGCGCGACGTCGATGATCTTCTCGATCGACAGATAACTGTCGCGCGCCGCCGCCGGTCCGAGCAGATAGGCTTCATCGGCAAGTTCGACATGCAGCGCATGCGCATCGACCTCCGAATAGACGGCGACCGAGACGACGCCCAACCGCTTTGCGGTTTTGATGATTCGGCAAGCGATCTCGCCGCGGTTCGCGATGAGGAGCTTGCGCATCATCTCAATCGGCCGCGAACCAGTTCGGCGCGCGCTTTTCAAGAAAGGCGCGAAGCCCTTCCTGCGCCTCCGCGCTCGATCGCCTTGCGGCAAGGCGATGGGCGGCCTCGCGCAAGAGTTCGGCGTTGACGCCGAGGCCGTGGCATTCCTCGAAGAAGCTCTTTAGGTCCGCCTGCGCGCCCGGCGCGCCGCGCAGCAACTCATCGACGATGGCCGCTCGGGTGACGCCGACCTCCAGTCTTGGCGCCACGCGATGGACGAGACCCAAGGTCTGCGCCTCGGCGGCGGAGAAGCGCTCCGCCGTCAGGGCATATCGACGCAGTTGCCGCAGTCCGATCGCGCGAATGAGAAACGGCCCGACGATCGCCGGCAGCAACCCAAGCCGCACTTCGCTGAGACAGAAGGACGCGTCATCGGCGGCGATGACAATGTCGCAGCACGCCAGCAGACCCACGCCCCCGCCGACGGCGGCGCCCTTCGCCACAGCGATCGTCGGTTTTGCGACTGTATCCAGAGCGTATAGCATTCGGGCGAGCGCCAAAGCGTCCTGCTCATTCGCGCTCATCGAACGCTGCGCCACGCTTCTCATCGAACCGATATCGCCGCCGGCGCAAAAATGCTCTCCCGCGCCCTCGATCGTAATGACCCGAACGTCCGCTCGCGCATTCAGCGCTTCGAGCGCGTCCCGCATCCGGCCGATCAGCTCGGAGTCGAGCGCATTGCGCTTGTCTGGACGGTTCAGCGTCAAGGTCGCGACGCCCTCCGCGTCAATCGATTGCAGCAAAATCGTCATCGCGGATCGCTCACATGCGAAAGAGTCCAAAGCGCGTTTCTTCGATCGGCGCCCTCAGCGCGAAGGATAGCGCCAGAGCGACGATCCGTCTCGTGTCCAGCGGATCGATGACGCCGTCGTCCCAGAGCCGGGCGCTGGAATAGAGCGGGTGGCTTTGACGCTCGTATTGCTCACGTATCCCGCGCGCGAATTCCTCCTCCTCGGCTGGCGAAAAGGCCTTCTGCTGTTTTTCCAGGGCTTCTCGCTTGACGCGCGCCAGCACGCTTGCGGCCTGCGCCCCGCCCATGACGCCGATGCGCGCGCCCGGCCACATCCACAAGAATCGCGGCGAATAGGCGCGTCCGCACATGGCGTAATTGCCGGCGCCAAAACTGCCGCCGACGATGATCGAAAGCTTCGGCACCGCGGCGGTCGCGACCGCGGTCACCATCTTCGCTCCTTCCTTGGCGACGCCGGCGCTTTCATATTTGGCGCCGACGATGAAGCCGGTGGTGTTGTGCAAGAACAGCAGCGGCGTTTTGCGCCGCGCGCAAAGCTCGATGAAATGCGCGCCCTTTTGCGCGCTTTCCGGGAACAACACGCCATTGTTGGCGATGATCCCGACCGGATACCCGCAGATGTGAGCGAAACCGGTCACCAGAGACGCGCCGTAAAGCTTGCGGAACTCGTCGAATTCGCTCGCGTCGACAAGGCGCGCGATCGCCTCCCGTATGTCGAATTGCTTTCGCGGGTCTTGGGGCAGCAGTCCATAAAGTTCGGCGGGATCGTAACAAGGCTCCGCAGGCTTTCTCAAAGGAACCGTGATGGCGCCGGAAGGTCCAAGATTGCCGACGATATCGCGCGCGATCCGCAGCGCATGGGCGTCATTCTCGGCGCAGTGATCCGCGACGCCGGAGCGGCGGCAATGCACCTCGGCGCCGCCGAGCTCCTCCGCGCTCACGACTTCGCCGGTCGCCGCCTGAACCAGCGGCGGTCCCGCCAGAAATATCGCGCCCTGATTGCGGACGATGATGGTTTCGTCGCACATCGCCGGAACATAGGCGCCGCCGGCCGTGCACGACCCCATAACGACCGCGATCTGCGCAATGCCGCGCGACGACATCGCCGCCTGATTGTAGAATATCCGGCCAAAATGATCGCGGTCGGGAAAAACGTCTTCCTGACTTGTGAGATTGGCGCCGCCGGAGTCGACGAGATAGAGGCACGGCAAGTTGTTCTGCGCGGCGATCTCCTGCGCGCGGAGATGCTTCTTCACGGTCAACGGAAAATAGACGCCGCCTTTGACGGTTGCGTCATTGGCGACGATCATGCATTCGCGGCCGCGCACCCGTCCGACGCCGGCGACGACCCCGGCCGCCGCGACGCGCCCGTCGTACATGCCGTGCGCAGCGAATGGGGCGACTTCGAGAAAGGGCGACAGCGGATCGATAAGCGCGTCGATGCGCTGCCGCGCCAGCATTTTTCCACGCGCCAGATGACGCTGCCGCATCTGCGCGCCGCCGCCGCCGCGAATATCCGCGGCGATCCGCTTCAACTCCGCGACGCGCTCGGCCATGACTTGAAAATTCTTCGTGTAATCGGCGTCCTTGGGACTGAAAAGGCTATCGAGGCGGGGCATGTCTTTAATCCAAAGTCAGGCGGTCTCCTGAAACAATTCGCGCCCGATGAGCATGCGCCGGATTTCGCTTGTCCCCGCGCCGATCTCGTAGAGCTTGGCGTCGCGCAGCAATCTCCCCGTCGGATAGTCGTTCATATAGCCGTTGCCGCCGAGGCATTGAATCGCCTCGAGCGCCATCCAGGTCGCGCGCTCAGCGGCAAAAAGTATCGCGCTGGCCGCGTCCTTTCGCGTCACGCGGCCGCGATCGCAGGCCTTGGCCACGGCATAGACATAGGCGCGCGTAGCCATGACCGCCGTATACATGTCGGCGAGCTTGCCCTGCATGAGTTCGAACTCGCCGATGGGCTGACCGAACTGTTTGCGCTCGTGCACATAAGGAAGCACGACATCCATGCAGGCCTGCATGATTCCGAGCGGCCCGCCGGCGAGCACCGCGCGCTCGTAATCAAGGCCGCTCATCAGCACGTTCACGCCGCGCGCGGGGAGACCCAACACGTTTTCTTCGGGAACCTCGCAGTCCTCGAAGATGAGTTCGCAGGTGTTGGAGCCACGCATGCCGAGCTTGTCGAGCTTCGGGCTTGCGACGATGCCGGAAAAGACGCGCTCGACGATAAAGGCGGTGATCCCATGAGGTCCGGCGCCGGGATCAGTCTTGGCGTAGACGATCACGACATCGGCGTCCGGACCGTTCGTCACCCACATCTTGTTGCCGTTCAGAACGTATCGATCGCCCTGTTTACGCGCGCTGAGCCGCATGTCGGTCACGTCCGATCCTGCGCCCGGCTCCGACATCGCCAGCGCGCCGACGTGGCCGCCAGAGAGCAGATTGGGCAGGTAACGACGCTTCTGCTCCTCCGAACCGTTGCGGTGAATCTGATTGACGCAGAGATTGGAATGCGCACCGTAGGACAGTCCAACCGAAGCCGAGGCGCGGCTGATTTCCTCCATGGCGAGCACATGTTCCAAATAGCCCATGCCCGCGCCGCCATACCGCTCATGCACGGTCAATCCGAGCGCGCCAAGCGCGCCGAGCTTGGGCCATAAATCCGGAGGGAAAGCGTTCTGGGCGTCGATCTCATGCGCCAGCGGGGCGATCTCAGCGGTTGCGAAGGCTTCGGTCGCGCTACGCACGCGGTCGGCGACGTCGCCGAGATCGAAGTCGAGAGTAGGCGTCCAATGGCGCATCCGCATGCTCCCACATCGCAGGATGATAGAGCCTATATTTCTCCAAGACGCGAAGTTTCAAGCTGCGGCGGGCGGACGCGCCGACGCGCGACACGGCGAAAATTAGCGGCGGCGGCCGGGCTCGGCGTCGAGCGTCTCCTGATCGACGAAGGGCGCCATGCGGCGAAAATTCGCCTCGAACATGCCGGTGAGCGTTTTCGCCATCCGGTCAAAATCCTCGGGCGAGGACCACGTCTGGACGGGATCGAGCATTTTCGGGTCGACGCCCGTCGCCGAAGCCGGCACGCTCAATCCAAAACGGTCAACGCCAAAGTCGCCCTGCGCGAGTGAGCCGTCGAGCGCGCCTCCAAGCAGCCCACGCGTCGCCGCGATCGGCATGCGGCGCCCTGTTCCATATGGTCCGCCGGACCAGCCCGTATTCACCAGCCAACAATTCGCGTCGCTGGAGCAGATGAACTCGCGCAGCAGCGCGGCGTATTCCGTCGGCCGCCGGGGCATGAAAGGCGCGCCGAAGCACGCGGAGAACGTCGCCTGCGGTTCTTTGACGCCGCGCTCCGTACCGGCGACTTTGGCGGTGTAGCCGGAAAGAAAATGATACATCGCCTGCGCGGGCGTCAGACGCGCAATCGGCGGCAGCACGCCAAAGGCGTCGCAGGTCAGCATCACCACATTGCGCGGCTGACCCGCGCGGCGCGTCGCAGAAGCATTGGGGATGAAGTCGAGCGGATAAGCGATCCGCGTATTTTCGGTCTTCGAATCGTCGTTGAAGTCGAACTGTCCGGCGTCCGCGTCATAGGCGACATTCTCGAGGATCGCGCCGCCACGATGTGACGCGGCGTAGATGTCGGGCTCCGATTGCCGGGACAGCCTGATCGCCTTGGCGTAGCAGCCTGCCTCAAAATTAAAGAGCCCGCTCTGATCCCAGCCATGTTCGTCGTCGCCGATAAGGCTGCGGGCTGGGTCGGCGGACAGAGTGGTCTTGCCTGTGCCCGATAGGCCAAAGAACACGGCCGATCCGCCTGCGCCGTCATTGACGGCGCAGTGCATCGGCAGCACGCCCCTCGCCGGCAGAATGTAATTGAGATAGGTGAAGATCGATTTCTTGATCTCCCCCGCATATCGTGTGCCGCCGATCAGCACCATTCCACGGGAAAGGTCGATGGCGATCACCGTGTTCGAACGACATCCGTGACGCGAAGGATCGGCCTGGAAAGACGGCAAATCCAACACCGTCAGTTGCGGCGCGAAACCTCCATGCGATACGCCTTCGGCCGGCGCGAAAAGATGCCGCGCGAACAGCGCGTGCCACGCATATTCGGTCACGACGCGAATATTGAGCCGATGCGCCGGCGCGGCGCAGGCATGAACATCCTGGGCGAAGAGACTCATCCGCCGCGCGTGCAGCAGCATATCATTATGCAGGCGGCCGAATTGCTTGGGCGTCATCGAGAGGTTGTTGTTCCACCAAATCGTCGGGTCGGTCAGAGCGTCGCAAACGATGAATTTGTCGTCTGCCGAGCGTCCCGTATGCGGGCCAGTGTCGACAACCAGCCCGCCCGTCCGCGCGGCCGTCCCCTCCCCGCGTCGGACCGCTTCGTCGAAAAGGTCTCTACCGCCCAAATTCCGACGACGGCGTGTCGCGATGTCCAACTCGTCAGCCGCTAAAACCCCGTCGTCATCCTCGCGCCACATCGCCGTGTTCGCCATCGCTCAAATATCCCTGCCCGTTCACGGAATGCAGCGCGCCGGCAAAATGCAAGCACTTCCGGGAAGTAAAGCGTGGATCGCATAGATCAAGATGTGAGCCCTGGCGACGTCCAAGAGCGCCGAAGGAATGGGCCGCCTGCCGATCGATGGGGGCGAGCGCACCGGGGGATGCAGCGCCTCAACGAACAGCGCTGGTCTCGCTGACGAAGTGGAACAACGACAGCGTCGGCGGGTTAAGGCGAGAGTCGAAGCTATTTTCGACAATGGAGGCAAGAATGGCGACGCCGGAACTGGAACGCATCCGACACTCCGATCGCCCCGTCAGCGAAGCCGCCGCCGTGGTGGGCGATAAGGCGCTGGCGGCGGCAGAGAGAGTTGGCCAGCGAATCAATCAAACCGTCGAGCAAGCTGGAACGGCCTTAACCACGGTACAGGAAAAGGGCAGCGAAGCGGCCGGCCGCGCGGGCGACGTGATCGGCAATTTCCGGCAGGCCGTCGAGAAATCGGCGCGCAGTCAGCCGACGACGACCGTGCTCATGGCCGTGGCCACGGGCTTTTTGCTCGGCGCCCTGTGGAATTCGGGCGGGACTTATTCGCGCGACTAATTCGCGGTAGGCGGTAAGCGACTAACGGCCTACTGGGGATACGCACGGCCTGCGCCCGATAGCGCGGGCCGTTTCCTTTTGTCGACACTGCCACCGCCTATTCACGCGGCGTCCCCCTTTCTCGGCAATGCGGCGGGCCAATCATCCGCTTTCAGCGCCGGAAGAGCGTCGATTTCGCTCGCCGACATCGTGGTGCGCGCCTCTGTGCCCGTGAACTCCAGACGTGCGGGATCGACAGCGCGCAGCGTCTCGCCGATGCCGGCCTCGCCATATTGGGCGATGACCACATAGGCGATGCCCCGCTGTTCGCGTTTCATCATCAAATCAATGACGACGGCGAGTTTCTCGCCCCTTGCATCGACGACGTCAGCCCCGACCGCGACGGCAGCGGAAAACAGGGTCGGGACGTCACACGCGTGCCGACTCTTGCGCGCGGCCGTCATGCCGCCGTCTTCGTGCTTCGCCTGCCTGCCCAACCATCGCCACACGCCAATGACGTTCACCGCCGTCAGAAAGAGATTGGTGAGCAGGAGATTGCGCTGATCAGAGAAGCTCGCCGTCAAGCTCCAGGCAATCGAGCCAATCGCAAAGACGACAAAGCCCCAGCCGGTGACGCGCGCGCCCGCGTTTGCCGCGGTCATCATGGCGGCGATCATCGTCGCCGCCGGCGCGATCCAGCCTAACGCCAATTCCAGCATGATCGCCTTCTTGAGATCCACCGGCCACTGTTTCGTCCGCCCTCAACACGCCAATGCAAGCGCGGTTCCAGCGCATCGTGCGAGCCGATGAGATTCCGTCGTCAGTTGTTTCTTTGCGGCGTCGCCGCGTCCCTGTGCGAACATTCATCATGCCGGAACAAAGCCGCTCACGCTGAGTTGATTTGCGAACCCAAAGGAAAAGACTTGAACGCTTGAAAGCGGGCGCAGGATGTCAGCTCCAACTCATCTTCTGTGTTTCTCCCACCTTCGTTGGAACTTCGTTTATCAAAGACCCCAGCATTTGCTCAGTCGCGCGGCGCGAGACCTCAGCGTCTTTTACATCGAAGAGCCGATTTTTTCTCCCGACGACGACCCCGGCGTAAGTCTGCACAGAGATGAGTCACGCGGGGTTTTCGTGATGACGCCGATTTTACGCGAAGGCCTCACGGCCGACGAAGCGAACGCCGAGCTACGCCGCATCGTAAACGACTTGCTTGCGCAGATCGCGCCTTCGCAATGGATAGGCTGGTACTATACGCCGATGGCGCTCCAGTTCACCCGCCATCTCACGCCTGACCTGCGCATATATGACAATATGGAAGATCTGTCCGCGTTTGCAGGCGCGCCACAAGCCAGTCTCGATCTCGAACGCGAGCTGATGTCCAAATGTGATTTGATGTTCGTCGGCGGCCAGAGCCTGTACGAAGCCAAGCGCGACCGCCATCACGATATCCATGTATTTCCGAGCAGCGTCGACGCCGCGCACTTTCGAATCGCCCGCGAATGGGCGCTCGATCCTTTCGACCAAAGCCAAATTCCGCATCCGCGCATCGGCTTTTTTGGAGTCATCGACGAGCGCATGAACATGGATATCGTCGCCGGCATCGCCGCGCTTCGTCCGCAATGGCAATTGGTGATGATCGGTCCGACCGCCAAGATCGACCCACAATCTCTACCGCGCGCGCAAAACATCCATTGGCTCGGGCGTAAGCAGTATCAAGAGCTGCCCCACTATCTTTGCGGATGGGACGTGGGGATCATGCCGTTCGCGATGAACGAGGCGACGCGTTTCATCAGCCCGACAAAAACTCCCGAGTTTCTCGCTGCAGGCGTGCCGGTCGTTTCAACGCCCATCACCGATGTCGTCAATCCTTACGGCGTCGCGGGCCATGTCGAAATCGCATCAAACGCGCAGCAGTTCGTCGCCAAGATTGAAGCGCTTCTCAGCCGCCCGAAGGCGCAGTGGCTCAGCGTGGTGGATGCGCATCTTGCAGAAATGTCATGGGATGACACTTGGGCGCGGATGATGCGCCATATGGCGAGCGTCAAGGACAAACCCAAAACGGCTCGGGAGGCTCAACTCGTCTGATTGGCCGGCGCCGGCGGCGCGGGCGCCGTGCTGGCGGAACGCTCACAAAAATAAAGGCGCACGGCCCGCGAGCCGTGCGCGTCGCCCAAGCTTAGTGGACGATTTTCTCGATCGCCTCCATGAGGGAGGACTTCGGCTTCTTCTTGCAGTAATGCGTAACCTTCTCCGTATTGCGCTTCAAATGTTTTAAATCGATCACGGTCATATTGTTTTTTGCGCTGAAATAGCCCCGCATCCAGTTGGCGACAAAGTCCTGGGTGTCGGCGTCGTATTCGGCGAACTGCTTGCAGGTGATTTCCGCCATTTCGATCCTGACCTGCGCATTGGCAGGAATGGAGAGGCCGGCCGCGATCAAAGCGCCAGCGAAGATAAGTTTGCGGTTCATGTGCTTTCCCGTCCTTCTCACTTCTGCTGAAACGCGCGCTGCAGGCCCGCCATGACAGATTCATTCGGGTTGGAGGCGCACCAGCTCTTCACGCTGGCGGAGTTTTGTTGAAAATAGTTCATGTCGATGAAGGTGCGACCGCTTTTCAACGCGAACCATCCGGACATGAACGCCGCGAAATCCGCTTGGTCGTCGGCCGGCATCGCCAGCATTTCCCCACAGGTGATGCGGCTCATGTCGATCTGGACCTGCGCGCTGGAAAGCGAGGGCGCGAGCGCTCCCGCCGCGGCTAGCGCGAATATCAGCTTCCTCATATGATTCCTCCTGATAACCATTCTCTAACCTCCGCGTCACATGCGGCATTTCGCCGGGCGAAAGAACCGCCACGCTGCGGCTCCGCCAAATCTGCGGTGTCGCCGCGCATGCGCCCCAGCCCGGGTCGCCTGAACTAGACATTAAAAAAATGAAAGTCCATCGGGGGAATCGAAGGTTTCGCGTGGCCCTGCCTTCGGCGGCGGCCCTTCTGATTCTCCAGGGCATGCCCAAAAAGACCTACCCTCTAAGTATTCTTCAGTTTATTCAATGGCTTAGACCATAGCTCCAGGGCCGCCGCCTCCGAAGGGAGCAACCAATATGGAATTGCCGAACTTTTGCCCCGCACGGAACCCGTAGACGCAGATCAGGCGGCCTCGTCGCGGCCTCTCCCCGCCGTGGTCCAGATCAGCGTTTGGGACGCAAGAAGAGGAGAAGTCGCCTATTTCGTTAGCCGAGCTCGGATACGCGCACGAACAGCCAATAGGCGCCGAAGCACGCGATGATCCCCGAGCAGAATTGAACCAGCAAGGGACTGCGCCGACCATGCGTGAAAAACCTATCGATCACCAGAAGTAGCGGGAGAACGGTCAGCACGACGCCGATCTGGCCGATTTCGACGCCAATGTTGAAGCTCGCCAGCGCCGGCACGATGGCGCGTTGCGGCACGCCGAGCTCGATCAGGCCGCTCGCGAAACCAAAGCCGTGAATAAAGCCAAATGCGAAGGTGTCGCGCCAGCGCCCATCAACCTTGCGCGTGAAGAAATTCTCGACGGCGACGTAGATGATCGACAGCGCGATCGCGATCTCCACCCAACGGCTCGGCAGATTGACGAGTTCAAGCGCCGCGAGCGACAGCGTCACCGAATGCGAGACGGTGAAGGCCGTCACGATCTTGACGACGGGCCAGATTCGCGTCGCCCAGAGCATCACGGCGATCAGAAAGCACAGATGATCATAGCCGGTGAGGATGTGCTCGACGCCCGCCGACAAGAATTTCGGCGCGAGCTCCCAGGGCGTCAGCAATGGTTTGGAGAGATCAATCATGGCGTCGCCGGGATAGATCATCACCTGGCCGGGCGCCGGCTCCCGCCCCATGCGCTGCGCCTCGGTCAGAGTCGACTCATCGCGCTTTTCGCCGACGCTGACGAGATGCTTTGCCCGCGGTCCTTGCGCCTCAAGAAGTCGGAAGGGATTGTAAAAAATCTGTCCCGCGACGGCGCTACAATCCATCCGCAGCACGACTTTCGAGTCGGAAGGATTGGCCGGGTCTTCGCCCACCGAAACGACTTCGCTTGCACAGGCCTGACCTTCCGCATTCTGCAGATCGACGCGCTTCTGGATGAATTTGCCGATCATGCCCTCGATGACGCCTGGCTCGGTGAGATCGACGTCGTCGCTTTGCGGCTTGTTCTCGGCGAACATGCGCTCGATGTCGGCGCCCAAAAAGCCAACTTCGACGCGATAAATATTGTCGCCTTCCGGCACGATCCGGCTGGAGGAGATATCCGCCGTATGCGCATCCGCGCCAGACAGACTTGCAAAAAACGCCAAGACCGCAGCGAGGGAGGCGTTTCGCAACCACTTCATTGACGGCGCACTCCCTTGACGCGCGGCGGAGCCACAGCGTATGCACTTTTCAAAAAAGATGCATATCGAGAGGATCCGGCAAGCTCAAGTCCAGGCGCGCGATCTTGAGCGCGGGGAGGCGGAGGACGAAGATGCGTTCGCCCGCGCCGCACAATGTTCAATGCCTGTGCGCATGGCGATGGCGTCGCGGCTCGCGTCTGTGACACTATCAAAGTTCGCCACTTTCAGCCGCGCGCTGGCGCGCCGGCTGGGAATGATATCCAATCGGACTTCGCGATATGACGAAGAGCGACAGACAAATTTCTCCCGCCGAAAAAGCGCTTCCTGGCGCCGCCAGCCGAAAGGCGCGCCTTCTCACATTCGTAGGGGCAATACTGACGGTTGTAGCTGCGCCCGAACGCGCTGCAGCCAACCGTAATGTCTCTGAATTCTTGGCGAACAAGCAACCCCATAAGCTTCAAGCGGCTCCGGCGATCGAACTCACCGGTCCGTCGCGCTCGTCAAGAGAAACGCAAAGTCCCCCAATATTGTTGGCCCATGCCATCGTTGTCCGCACCTCCCCCGCACAAGGCGGCGTCGGCCCGGAAGATATTGGAAAGGTCGAGGTGTGGTACGACGCCGGCATTCGCGACGCCTTTGCCGCATTGGCGGTTGTGAGCGCCTCCGGAAAAAGAGTCGACAAGCGCGACGCCGCCATCGATCGCGCCGATCCAAGCCATGTCTCGGTGAGCGTGGACCGGTTGGACGCGGGCAAATACACCGTGCGCTACCGGGCGCTGTCGGCTGACGGCCATCTTGTCAGCGGCGCCTGGGAGTTCGAAGTTCGCCCATAGACGCGTCCCGCACGAGCTGCAAAAGTCAAAGGCGCGCGAAAGGCATAGGGAGGAAGCGCAAGCGATGAGTCCGCGCCGGCTGAACCTACTGATTTTTGGAGGCATCATTCTGCTCGTTGGCGTCAACGGCGCGGCGTTTTCGTACAAGCTCTGGGGTCCGGCCTTCGAGCAACGCCTGAGCGACTTTTGGAAAGAGCACACGCTGAAACCGGCTGTGAAGGCGGGCGACCGCACGATCGCGGAGTGCCTCGGGGTCAGCGACTTCTACTCCGTGCATCTGACGACATATTTCCTATCGGACTCGGACGAGAGCGCCGGCGGACCGACGGACGATCTGAGCAGATATGACGAATATTGCGATCGTGTTCCCGGCCCGGGGAAGGTGATTTTCTCCGTGACGCTCATGGAGAAGGAAGCAAGAAACGAATCCGTGGCGCTTTCATTCTACCAATATGATTCTGAAGGCGGCCTCAAACAGGTCAACGCTTCGCCGTCTCAACCCCATTCAAGCGGCTTCGTGACGTTGGACGCAGCCGTCCCTCACAAGGGAAAATACCTTCTCAAGGTTGCCTTCGGCGAGGCGAAGAACGCCGAAGACACGATCGAGATGCCCATCTTCGTCGGAAAATGACCCGCGCTTAGCGTTGCGCGAAGAAACCAGGCGGACGCGTCAGTTCCTCGGAGGCTTTCGCGCCCGGCGCTTATGCCGCCACCGCAGAAACCCCGTCACATAGAGGGCAAGCGGCGTCAGCCCGACCAGCAGAACCAGCGCACGCCCGAGGCGGCCAAAAGCCTCGCCGCTGTGCAGGGGAAACAGCCACTCGAGGAATGTCTCGCCGGCGGTGAACTTATCGCGATCCTGCACATGGAGGACGCGCCCGCTGTAGCGATCGACGCCGACATTTCGAAAGGTTTTGGTTTTGTTGGGCTCGTCGCTCGATTGCTTGCCGACGACATAGACGCCGTCGGGCGCGCTCGGCAGGAGAATCCAGTGCAGCCTTCCATCGGGGAAAACCTTGTCGGCAACCACCACGGCCGCATCAAGGCCAATCGGCGCGCGGCCCGGAATGACCGTCGATCTCCCAAAATCCGGATCCGCGCGGACTTGCGAAAAAAAACTCGCGACGGAGCGCGTCGCGGGCTTGAAAATCATGGCGACGCCGGTGAACAACGTCACCAACAGGAAAATTATGACATACGCGCCGACGCTCCTGTGGACGTCGTAGACGACCCTCTCGGGACTGGCGCCCCATTTGATTTTGAACCCCTGCCGCCAGACGCCGTTCCGCGGCCGCCACAGATAAAGCCCCATCAGCACGGAGATGAAAACGAGAGCGCCAATGACTCCAAGAATATATGAATTGTTGAATCCAAGCAGCAGCGTCCAGTGAAACGCCATGATGATCGGGACAAGCGGCTGCGAGAGCGTCTCGTTTGCGTGCTGATAAAGGCGCCGCCCCTTGACCTTCGCCGTGTAAGGATCGACGAACGCCTCGTATACGTCGATGTCCAGATTGTCGGTCTCGACCAAGAAAGTTATCGCCGCCGCCGCTCCGGAATGGCGCGGCAGCGTCACTCTCTCGGCCTTGCTGTCGGCCGGCATGGCCGCAACAGCCGCCGCAAGAATCTCATCGAGCGAGCGCCGCACGGGATGCGCCGGCGTTTCAACGCGCATGATCGAGGCGTTCAGCGCTTCGTCGATATCCTCGCGAAATGCGAGAATGCTGCCGCTGAGCCCCACCAAAAGGAACGCCGCCCCCGCGAAGAGGCCGATGGTCCGATGGATCTGCAAAAAGACGTTGCGCGTGAATTCGCGCCGCCGCGTGGCGCGCGATTGCGCCGCGACTCCTCTTTCGGGGTCGACTCCGATCGTCTTATCGATCATCTTATGGATCCCGATGCACAGGCTCGCTCGCGCCGTGATCGTGTGGGATCGGACCGATTTCGCCGCGCATTGTCAACTCAAGTTGCGGCTCGCCGGTTCGGCTGATCGCGCAATCGCGACGTTCTGCGAGGTTGCGTGTCGGCGGCGCTTGGCGGAGCGGTCGCGTCTGCGATCGGACCGCGGGCGAGTCACCTTGAGACGGTCGCTCATCTCTCAACACCCCGTTGGCGATCGCCAGGAAACCAAGAGTTGGAAAAAATGAAAGCAGATGGGTGCAAGGGCGCGACGCTCGCGGTCGCCGCGATTTCCATGGTCCTCGCCGGCGCTGCGCCGCCCGCAAAGGCGGCGTCGACGACGAGCAAAGTGCATTGCCTGGGCGTGAACAGCTGTAAGGGCAAGGCCGACTGCCACTCGCCGAAGAATGCGTGCAAAGGCATGAATTCCTGCAAGGGTCAGGGATGGCTCTATATGGATTCAGCCGCCGCCTGCGAAGAGGCCGGCGGCAAGGCCATGGACTGATTCCATCGCGCTTGACGCGGTCCTCGGGTGGCCGGCGTCGAGCCGGCCTCTCGCCGCCGACGCGAGACGCGCTGAGATTTCGCCGCGATCATGCGCGGCGTGCGTCGCGATCATGTCCACTGACCGCGGCGAGCGGCTTCCCGCCGTTGACATACCGCTGCTCTATGCTTGTTCGACCGAGGGAGGGCCGGCTCCCGCCTTGTATTCTGGCCCTGGGATGCCCACCTTCTATAAGGTGGGATTCTGCTTGATTTCAGGTCGTCATAATCGCGGGCGGATCATTGCCGCTTGCGCACGCTTTGTTCCTTCACTGAAGTGGCGAACAGGCGATTGGCATCAAAATCCGACCCTCGTGCGATGAGCAATATTTGGCCGCGCTGACGCCCGGCGGGCCCCGAACTTCGAAGGGATGGATATATGGCCAAAGCTGAACTTGGCGGAAAGCGCCGGTGTTTGACATGCGCGACGCCTTTTTACGATCTCAATCGCGCGCCGATCGTCTGTCCGAAATGCGGCGCGGCTTTCCAAGTCGTGGAAGTCGTGCGTTCGGCGGCGAGACGCGCGCCGACCCCTTTTTCGCGACCCGCGCCGATCGCGCCCGTCGCTCCCGAGGTCCTCTTGACCACGGCGGATGAGGAAGAAGAGGATGCGGTAGAAGAAGTTGAGGCGGACGGAGCAGACGCAGACGAAGCGGATGAAGTGCTGGACGTTGAAGAAATTGAAGAGGTTGAAGAAGTCGAAGCGACTCCTGAGTGAACCAGCGCGTTCGTGGCTGGGTCGGATGCCGCCCCGCGCCGCAAATCACGAGCGGCTAGCGGTCCAGAGCTGAACCGCCCGGCGTCTATTCGAGTCCGGGATCGATTCCGGCTAAAGACATGGCAAAGACGACGGCGCACAAGGCGAGGGCGACCGTCACTCCGACAAGCGGCGCGGCGAAGCTTGGGAGTTTTTTCAAGAAGCGCATGAATCGGTTTCGCCTAAAAAGCGCGAGCTAAGGACGCGCACTTAAAAGAGCGTTCGACGACCGCTGTCAAGTCGGAAAGCGACAGACCAGCTTGATCGTGACGGGCTCACCCTCTGCGCGCCATGGCGACGCCCTACTTTCGGCGTCGCCGGCGCCAGGCTTCGAAAACCCAGGCGCCCGCGACCAGCACGAAAAGATAGATGGCCGCCGCCAGGGCCAGTTCCGGAATCTGATCGGCAATCCCTGGCCAGAAAAGGACGGCCAGGAGCGCGACGACTCCCGCGAGGAGGGCGGCCAAGAGCGCATCATATTGCATCCGCTGCGGTGCCTCCAACGCCAGTGCGACCGCCCCTACTCCGCACGAACTGAAGGCAGGGCGCAAGGGGTGATCCAGGACTTGAGCATTTCGGGCGTTCGTAGTCTTTCACCAACCTTCTGCGCCTCTTCATCCGGCGAAGGCGCGCTCGATCGGTCGTGAACGCGATCCTCTATATGGCCTCGACGGGCCGCCAGTGGCGGCAATTGCCGAAAGAGTTTCCGCCTTACTCGACCGTGCAGGGCTATTTCTACGCGTGGTCGCGCGCGGGCGTGTTTGCGCGCATCAATCACGCCTTGGTCATGGCGGCGCGCGAGAAAGATGGACGCGAGGCGAGCCCGACCGTCGGCGTCATCGACAGCCAGTCGGCAAAGACCACGGAAAGCGGCGGGCCTCGCGGGTTCGACGCGGGCAAAAAGATCAAGGGACGCAAGCGCCATATCGTCACCGACACGCGAGGAAACCTCGTTGGTCTCGTGGTGCATGAAGCCGACATCCAGGACCGCGACGGCGCGCCGCGCGTTCTCTCTTCGATCCGCGCGCTTTATCCTTGGTTGCGTCATGTCTTCGCCGACGGCGGCTATGCCGGCGACAAGCTACGCGCCGCGCTCAAGGGCAAGGGATCGTGGTTGATGGAAATCATCAAGCGCTCGGATGCAGCAAAGGGATTCAAAATCCTGCCGCGCCGCTGGGTCGTCGAAAGGACGTTCGCTTGGCTCGGTCGCTGCCGCCGCCTCGCCAAGGACTTCGAGGTCACAATCGCCAGCGCGGTCGCATGTGCCAGCGCAACTGATAATACAGGTATCCAATAAAAACGCATAAATCGCATCGGGTATATACATTTCTGATAATGCAATAGTTGATTTTGATCATAGAGCGTCGACTTCAGTATCATGACCTTGAAACCTTCGCCACTAGCGAAAGAACGCTGCGCTTGTCGCAGCCCCTTGAATTCAACCGAAAGCAGCGACCCTCCTCATCCGCCCCATTGGAAGGCAAACGCCACATGCAAAATGCCTCGTCTCGCCCTGTTCGGCATCCTGCAATAGGCTAACAACTTTGTGCATCCTATCCGCTTCGCTTAAGCCGTCAAGCGGCTTTCGAGAAAGTAAAGCAGGAATTTTTCCAGTTTGTGACGGGATTATACAGATTAACCCGGCCGCCGGTTTTGTCGATCAGCGTCGAGACCTTGGAGCCGTCGCCATTGACGACGGTCGTCTCCGTCTGAACAAGATCGATGACGCCGTCGCCGTCGACATCCTGCGACAGCGTGCGCGACAGGCCGTTCGCCGAGGTCACGGCGCCGTTGGCGTCCGTCGTCGTCGTTGTCTGCAGCGCATGTCCGGCATCCTCGGACACGAGCGTCACCGTCGCGGCGACGCCAGTCGTTCCATTGGTGCGGGTGAAAACCGTCTGGCCGTCGATCGAGGAACCGTCGATAAAGGTCTGGTTGTAATTATTCTCTTTCAGGTCGATCGAGGCGATCCCCGCCTGCGCCAGGGTCTGGACGGTTTGCGTTCCATTGGCGTTGCTGACGACGAGCTTAAACTGCGAGAATTTCTGGTCGCCTGAATCGAGCTTGCCGTTGTGGTTGGTGTCGAAGACATTGAGCAGCGCCTGCATGTCGGAGGCGGCTGTCGGGTCCCATTCGGTGAAGACGATCTCATTCTTCTGATTGATGACGCCGTCATTATTGGCGTCGAAGGCGAGCACCGCGTCGCCAGCGCCGGCCCAGGCGGTGCGATGCTGATAGCCGTCGCCCGCCATGTCGAAGAACGTATTCGAAGAGCTCAGGGGATTGATGTTGATCCCGTCGCCATTGAGGTCGAGGACCACTGGATAATACCCGTAATAGTCATCATAGCCGTCACCGTATGAGTCGTAATAGTAATAATCGTAATAGT
>Ga0209347_1000328_pt1 | contig 129263 bp, 113 predicted proteins | sample AutmiccommuBRH23_FD_187382 | JGI IMG/M metagenome (GOLD analysis project Ga0209347, IMG submission 187382) | Deep subsurface microbial communities from Mt. Terri, Switzerland - Autotrophic microbial communities BRH/23 (SPAdes) (version 2) | ecosystem: Environmental > Aquatic > Deep subsurface... | reverse complement strand
GCCGTCACCGACACCAACAATCTGTTTGGCGCCCTGGAGGCTTCAGTCACCCTGGCCGGGGCCGGGGTGCAGCCGATCATTGGTCTGCAGCAGGCGTTTAATCCGGCCGATTTCGGCCTGCCGCCCGCCAAGGGCGGGCGCATGCCGGGGCTGGTGTTGCTCGCCCAGAATGAGGCCGGGTACCTGAACCTGCTCAAGATCACGAGCCGCGCTTTTCTGGAGTCCCAGGCGGAGGAAGGCGTTTGCGCCCGTCTTGAGTGGCTCGAAGATCGCCATGAAGGACTGATCTGCCTGACCGGGGGATTTGACGGCCCGCTGGACCGGCTCCTGCGCGAAGAGCGGATCGACGAAGCGCGCGCCGTTCTGCAACGGCTGGCCGGGCTCTTTCCTGATCGTCTGTACGTTGAAATTCAGCGCCATGAGGCGCGCGACGATCAGTCGGTCGAACCGGGCCTGATCGATCTTGCCTATGAGTTGGACCTGCCGCTTGTAGCCGCCAACGAACCGTTCTTTCCGGAGCCTGATGATTACGAGGCCCATGACGCGCTGCTTTGCGTTGCGGAGGGCGCCTATGTGCATCAGGACGACCGGCGCAAGGCGACGCCGGACCATTACTTCAAATCTTCATCGGAAATGGCCGCGCTTTTCCGCGATCTGCCGGAAGCGGTTGAGAATACGGTTGAGATTGCAAAACGCTGCGCTTTTCGCCCGCGTTTTCGCGACCCGATCCTGCCCAGCTTCGCCGCCGACAATGTTGGCGACAATACCGAAGCCATGGAGCTCGAACGGCAGGCGCGCGAAGGACTCAAAGCGCGCTTGCGCGAAAACGAGCCGGCTGCAACGGAAGCGGAGTACTGGGACCGGCTGAAAATCGAACTCGACATTATCAACCGGATGGGCTTTCCCGGCTACTTCCTGATTGTCGCCGACTTCATCCAGTGGTCGAAGCGTCAGGGCGTTCCCGTGGGACCGGGCCGTGGGTCCGGCGCCGGTTCGCTGGTCGCCTGGGCGTTGACCATCACCGATCTTGATCCGCTGCGGTTCGGGCTGCTGTTCGAGCGGTTTCTCAATCCCGAACGCGTCTCCATGCCCGACTTCGATATCGATTTCTGTCAGGACCGGCGCGACGAAGTCATTCGCTATGTTCAGGAAAAATACGGCCGCGACCGGGTGGCGCAGATCATTACCTTCGGAAAGCTGCAGGCGCGCGCCGTCCTTCGCGATGTCGGCCGCGTTCTGAACATGTCGTTCGGTCATGTCGACCGGGTCTGTAAGTTAATACCGAACAATCCGGCTAATCCGGTGACGCTTGCCGAGGCGCTCGAAACTGAACCGCGCCTGCAGGAAATGCGCGATGAGGATGAAAGCGTCGCCGCACTGATTGAAAAGGCGCTGAAACTTGAAGGGCTGTATCGCCACGCCTCGACCCATGCGGCGGGCGTGGTGATCGGCGACCGGCCGCTCGACGAACTTGTCCCGCTCTACCGCGACCCGCGATCCGACATGCCCGCCACCCAGTTCAACATGAAATGGGTAGAGCCGGCGGGGCTGGTGAAGTTCGATTTCCTCGGCCTGAAGACCCTGACCGTGATTGCGCGCGCTGTCGGCTATGCCGCCGAACGCGGCGTCGATCTCGATATGAGCCGCATCCCGCTCGATGACCGCGACACCTTCGCGATGCTGGGCGAGGGCGCGGCAACCGGCGTGTTCCAGCTTGAAAGCACCGGCATGCGCTCAACCCTGCGCGCCATGAAACCGGACACGCTTGAAGACATTATCGCTCTGGTCTCGCTTTACCGGCCGGGTCCGATGGAGAACATCCCGACCTATATCGAGCGCAAGCAGGGCCTGCAGAAGCCGGACTATCTCCATCCTTTGCTCGAAGGCGTTTTGAAGGAAACCTACGGCGTCATCATCTATCAGGAACAGGTGATGCAGATCGCGCAGATTCTGTCCGGCTATTCGCTTGGCGAAGCGGATTTGCTGCGCCGGGCCATGGGCAAAAAGAAAAAAGAAGAGATGGACCTGCAGCGCAAGCGGTTCATCGACGGCGCAAAGGAAAAGAATGTCGATGCCTCCAAAGCATCGTCGATTTTCGATCTGGTGCAAAAATTTGCGGGCTACGGGTTCAACAAATCGCACGCTGCGGCTTATGCCTACATCGCCTATCAGACGGCGTGGCTGAAGGCGAATTATCCAGCCGAATTCCTCGCCGCCTCCATGTCGCTCGACCGGGCGAATACCGACAAGCTCGCCATTTTCCTGAAAGAAGCGCGGCGCAGCGAGGTTGACGTTCTGCCGCCGCATATCAATCACTCCAAGGCGGATTTCTCCGTCAAGGACGGCGCGATTGTCTATGCTCTGTCGGCCATCAAGAATGTCGGCGAAGGCGCCATGGCGCATATCGCCGATGAGCGCATTAAAAACGGTCCGTTCAAGGATTTGATCGATTTCTCCGAGCGCGTCGATCTCAAGCTGATCGGCAAGCGGTCGCTGGAAAATCTCGCCCGCGCCGGCGCTTTTGACGGGCTTTCCGCCTCGCGCGCGCAGGGCTTTGCTTCTGCTGAATTATTGCTGCGGGCTTCTGCGGCCTATCAGGATGAACAAAAGAGCGATCAGGGCGGACTGTTCGCGCTCGACAGCGCGCCCGCGCTCGCCAAACCTAAACTGCCGGTCGCGGAGGAGTGGACGCCGCAGGTTCGTCTTGATGAAGAACGGGCCGCCGTCGGCTTTTATTTCAGCGGCCATCCGCTTGACGATTATGAAACCGAACTGAAACGGCTCAATGTCGTCCCTTATACGGATGCGATGGCGCGGGCGAAAAACGGGCGCGCTGCGTTTCAGATGGCGGGCGTTATTCGCACGGTGCGCATGCGGCGCTCAAAGAGCGGCAAGCCCTTTGCGTGGGTGGAACTCTCCGACGCCAGCGGCGAATATGAGATCACTGTTTTTTCCGAAACCATCAACGCATCTCGCGAGTTGATGGAAGCGGGCTCGGTTGTTTTGTTTGGCGTTTCCGTGGAAGAGCGCGATGGCGATGTTCGGTTCACGTGCGAAAGCGCGCTGCGCAAACTCGACGTCGTCGCCGCCGCCTCGGTTAGTCAGTTGCGCGTCTCGGTGACCTCGCCGGACGCGCTTGAGGGATTGAAGCGCCGCCTGGCCTCGGTGCGGCCGGCAAGCGCCAGTGAGAGCGGGTCTGTGGTTGTCGTCATGCGCCTGCCGGAATCCGGGCGCGAGGTCGATCTCGCTTTGCCCGGGCTTGCCGCCTGCACGCCGGCCATGCGCGGCGCCTTGCGCAGCATTAACGGCGTCTCCGATGTAGAGCTGATCTGAAGTCGCGACTCCGGACGCGTCTTTATGCAAGCGTCTTGAGATAGGTCTTGAGCGCGTCCGCAAATTCGGGGCGTTTCAGGCCGAGCGCCATATTCGCCTTGAGCCAGCCCAGCTTGTCGCCGCAATCATGGCTCTGGCCGTCATACTCATACGCAAAGAACTGCTGGGTTTTCATCAAGGCGTCCATGGCGTCGGTAAGCTGGATTTCTCCGCCAGCGCCGCGCGGCGTCGTTTCCAGCAGATGGAAAATTTCCGGCTGGAGAATATAGCGTCCGGTGATCGCGAGGTTGGAGGGCGCATCGGCCGGATCGGGTTTTTCAACCATGCCGGACATCTCGAACAGCCGGCCATTGCGCGCGCCCTTTGGCGCAACCACGCCATACTTATTGGTGTCTTCTTTCGCCACCTCTTCGACGGCGATCAAATTGCCGCCGGTTTTGTTGTACTCGCTGACCATTTGCGCAAGACAGCCCGGCGCGGCGTCGATCACGACATCGGGCAGCGATACCGCAAACGGTTCGTCGCCAATGATATCGCGCGCGCACCAGACTGCATGCCCAAGGCCCAGCGGCGCCTGCTGGCGCGTATAGGATAACGCACCGGCTTTCGGGATCACATTTCGAACGCTGTCCAGAATGGCGGTTTTCTTTTTCGCCTCAAGACCGGCTTCGAGTTCAAAGGCATGGTCGAAATAGTCCTCAATGGCGCCTTTGCCTCTGCCGGTGATCAGCACAACATGCTCAATCCCCGCCTCAAACGCTTCATTGACCACATAGTCGATCAACGGCCGGTCGACGAGCGGCAGCAGCTCCTTGGGCGTCGATTTGGTGGCGGGCAAAACGCGGGTGCCATGTCCGGCGACAGGAATGACGACTTTGCGCACAGGCTTCATGTGGAGGCGTCCATTAGCGAAGGGTTAATTTTGCAAATCCGGTGGAAAGGCTTTGATAGCAGTTCGGTCTTATCCTTATCCCGGCCGGCAAGATCAACAGGCGAGGCTGGCCAAAATTCGGCAATTTCCATGGACTTCGCGGAAACGCCCTGGAAACGCCCAGAAATCGGCACGGCCCGAAGCTGTTCTTGCACCCGCCGGGCAAGCTGCGCATATGGGGGGAGCCGGTTAACCGAGTATAGTGAGACCCTGAACGTCCCATGAGCGAAGAAAACGAAACGAAATCAAACGATTCCACGCAACGCCGGTCGCCGCTTGGCGGCGATGCGCCGCTGATTCAGCCGAAAAAGCAGAGTCTGTGGGCGGGCCTGTGGTCTAGCTTCTTGGCGGGCGTGGTTGTTGTCGCGCCCATCGGCATCACGGTCTGGCTGTTTTATCTCCTGATCACCGGCCCGATGGCGCAGCTCGATTCCTTCGTCAAAAACTCGCTTCCGGTCGGCGACAGCATGCGCGAGCAGGTGCTTCAGGTGTTGCCCGGAGTCGGCGTCCTGGTCGCCATCATTGTTTTGGTTCTCCTCGGCGCCTTCGCCAAGAATTTCATCGGCCGGTCATTTATCCGCGCCGGCGAGCGCCTGTTTGAATCCGTTCCGATCGTTCGCAACGTCTTCGGCTTTTTCAAGAACGTCTTCGAGACGGCGCTGCGCCAGTCGGACCGGTCGTTCAAGGAAGTGGCGCTTGTGGAATACCCGCGCACCGGCGCCTGGGTGATGGCGTTCGTCGTCGGTGAAACCAAGGGCGAAGTGCGCGCCCGTCTCGATGATATGGGCGATCATCTCACGTCGATCTTTATACCGACCGTTCCTAACCCGACATCCGGCTTTCTGCTTTTCGTGCCGCGCAAGGATCTTCGCATTCTGAAAATGAGCGTCGAGGAGGCGGCGAAGGTCGTCTTCTCGCTTGGCCTCGTTTCACCCGAATATGCCGATGGCGCGGCGGCCGCACGCAAGCTCGAAGCTTTGGCCGAAGAAGCGCGCACTGAAAAAACGCCGCTGCGTACAAGACTGTTCGGGTCGAAAAAGGCTTAACCCGCGCTGAGCAATTTCACGGCGTCGTCGCGGCTGAAAAGATAAAGCAGGGTCCGTAACGCCTTGCCGCGCGGCGACTGCAGTTCCGGGTCGCGGGCGATGATCAGCTTTGCGTCGTCGCGCGCCGCGGCCAGCAACTCACCATGAACGGCAACGTCCGCCAGCCGGAATTGCGGAAACCCCGACTGCGCCGCGCCGAGAAAATCACCGGCGCCGCGCAGGCGCAAATCCTCTTCGGCGATCACAAATCCATCCTCGGTGTTGCGCAGTACCGACAGGCGCGCCTTCGCCGTTTCCCCGAGCGGGGCCTTGTACAAAAGGATGCAGCTTGATTTTTTTTCGCCACGGCCGACGCGTCCGCGCAACTGGTGAAGCTGCGCGAGGCCAAACCGTTCCGCATGTTCGATGATCATGATTGTGGCGTTGGGAGCGTTGACGCCGACCTCGATCACCGTGGTCGCGATCAGCACGGATAAATCTCCGGCGTGGAATTTCTCCATCACGCGATCCTTGTCGGCGCCGGACATGCGCCCATGCACAATGCCGACCCGGTCGCCAAACGCCGCCTTGAGAGTCTCGAACCGTTCTTCCACGGCGGTGAGGTCGACCACATCGGACTCTTCAACCAGAGGGCACACCCAATAGGCCTGACTGCCCTCCGCCACAGCGCGCTTCAGTCCAGCGATGACTTCGTCGATACGGTTCATTGAGACGGTTCTCGTATCCACCGGTTTTCGGCCCGGCGGTTTTTCGGCGATGCGGCTGTGTTCCATGTCGCCATAGGCGGTCAGCGCCAGCGTTCTTGGGATCGGAGTCGCCGTCATCACCAGAAAGTCCGGCTTCGGACCTTTTTGCGTCAGGGCGATGCGTTGCCGGACGCCGAAACGGTGTTGCTCATCGATGACGACAAGTGCCAGGTCGTTGAAGACGACATCATCCTGAAACAGCGCATGGGTGCCGAGCAGGATATCGATTTCGCCGCTTTTAAGGTGCGCAAGTTTGGCGGCGCGGGCGGCGCCCTTGTCGCGGCCGGTGAGCGCCTCCATTCGAATGCCGGTCGCTTTTGCCAGCGGACCAAGCGATTCCAGATGTTGGCGTGCGAGAATTTCCGTCGGCGCCATCAGCGCCGCCTGAGCGCCGGTTTCAATCGCGTTGAGCATGGCGAGAAAGGCGACGATCGTCTTGCCCGAACCGACATCGCCCTGCAGCAGCCGCACCATGCGATGGTCCGACCGCATGTCGGCGAAGATTTCTTTCAACGCAGCACGCTGCGCGTCCGTCAGGGTAAAGGGCAGCGCGTCCTTCGCCCTTGCGATCAGCTTGCCATTTCCCTTTAAGGCGCGGCCGCTGGTTTTGATCGTGCTGCGCCGGATCAGCGCCAGCGCGAGCTGATTGGCGAGCAGTTCATCATAGGCGAGCCGCTGGCGGGCGGGCGCAAAGGCCGACAAGTCTTCTTGCGATGTTGGCGCGTGCAGAATTTCGATTGCCGGTTTCCACCCCTGCCACTGGCGGGTCTTTAGCCAGGCCGGGTCCTGCCACTCATCGAGTTCCGGCGCGCGCGCCACGGCTTGCATCACCGCCTTGCGCATGACCGCAGCCGACAGGCCCGCGGTCAGCGGATAGACAGCTTCAAACAGCGGCATGTCACCCTGCTTTTCCGGGTCGGCGACATAATCCGGATGCATCATTTGCCTGGCGCCGTCGAACTCGGCGACCTTGCCGGAAACCAACCGTTGTGCGCCTTCCGGCAAGGTGCGTTTAAGGTAATCTGCACGCGCATGAAAATAGGCGAGCGTGATAAAGCCAGTCTCATCGGAGCAGATGATTTTATAGGGCGCGCGACGGCCTTTCGGCGGCGGCTCATGGTGATCGACCGTCACCTTGAGCGTGACGATTCTTCCCTCTTGCGCGTCAGCGATTTTCGGCTGAAATGAGCGATCAACCAGACCTGACGGCGGAAACAGAACCAGATCAACGACGCGCGGACCGGCGGCGCGTCCGATCATCGCTGCAATTTTGGGCCCGACCCCGGCAAGAACCGTGATATCGGCAAAGATCGGATTGAGAAGGGCGGGCCGCATGACGACTTCATTAGCGCTGTTTGGCAGGGTTTTCCATTTCCTGAATGCGTATAAGAAAGAAGGAAAGGAGGCTCGCTAATGCTGCGCTCGCTGATCGCTGTCATCATCGCCGTCATCGCCGGGTTTTCTGTGGCGAAAATGATTGAAGGGGGCGGGGCTGCGCTGTTGAGCACGCCGCCCGGCACAACTTTATATGCTGCGCTCATCGGCGCCGGCTGGTGCGCCGGGGCTTTCTTCGCCGCCATTTTAGCGATGATCCTCGGCAAACGCTGGGCGCCGCTGGGGTTGCTGGCGGCGGCGGCGATCTTACTCGGCGCCATCATTACGCTCGCCTCCAGCGCGCTTGGCTGGTGGATGTGGCTGGTCGCTTTTGTCTCCACGGGGCTTGGCGGTTATGGCGGCGTGCGGCTGTTGGGCGCCAGCTACGCCCATCCCGATCTGCAACGCAAAGACGGTCTGTTTGATGAGTGAGCTCATTCCCGCTGCAACGATATTGTTATTGCGCGACCAGCCGGCGTTTGAAGTTCTCATGGTCGAGCGCCACGCCGATATCGTGTTCGCTGGCGGCGCCCTCGTTTTTCCGGGCGGACGCATCGATCCGGGCGATCATCATCCGGACTGGCGGGTGCATAGCGCCGGCGGAAACGACATTCCCGAAGAACAGCGCGCGCCGCGCATCGCCGCCATCCGCGAGGCGTTTGAAGAAACGGGAATTCTGCTGGCGCACCGCAATGGCGCGGCCGTTTCGCCCCATGACGTGCTGGCGCTGGCGCCGTGGCGCAAGCGGGTTGAGGAAGATGACAGTCTGTTCCTCGAACTCATCCATCGCGAGGGGATGACGCTTGATCTTGAGGCGCTGCATCTCTTTGCGCGCTGGCGTCCGCCAAAAAGCGCAGGACATAAGCGTTTCGATACATGGTTCTTTGCTGCTCATGCGCCCGAAAATCAGCTCGCGCACGCGGATGGCGGCGAAGCGACAGAAGTCCTTTGGACATCGCCCGGCGCGGCGCTGGCGGCAAAGGATGCGGGGCAGCGGAAAATGATATTTCCCACCGCGCGAAATGTTGAGTTGCTGAATGTAAGCCAGTCTGTGGACGACGTTTTCGCCTTCGCCGCGCGCCGGCCGATCCGCGCCGTGGAACCGGTGATGATTGAACGGGATGGGCGAAAATACCTGTCGATCCCCGGCGATCTTGGCTATCCGGTAACGGAGGAAGATCTTGAAAAAGCCATGCGAAGTTAGCGCGACGTTTGTGGGCGTTGCTTAGCTGGACTCCAGCGCATGGCCGGCGATCGCCCGGCGCGTATATTCCAGCGCGACCGCATCGTACAACGCATGGGTCACCATTGGCGCCAGCAGATTGTCCGTTAACGCATAAAGAATGCCGAGATAGGCGCCGACCAGGCCGGCGATGAGGGCATAAAGAAACGTGCGCATATGCATCATGCCGAACAGGATGTTTGACGCCACGATTGCAATGGCGACAGGCGCAAACCCTGCGATCCATGTTTGCAGGACGCCGCGAAACAACAACTCTTCTGCAATTCCCGCCCCAATCGCCATAACGGCGATGCGCGCCGGCGTGAAACTGAAACCGATTTCGGAGAAAAACCTGACCTGCGACCGCCGAAACGATGCGACGTGATCGAGGGTGGTGTTGGAAAACCACCAGAGGAATGTCACCAGCGGCGCCGTGGCGATAATACCGATCAGCACCGCGTTAATGTCCGCTTTGAATTGAGGCGCAAGCGGCGTTTTAAGCAGGAAGCTGAAACCGACTGCCGCAAGCCCCATGGCGATGGTTCCGGCGATAACGATAGTGTAGGCGCGATGTTCTGACGGTTGCTGTTCCTGCGCCATGGGCTATCGCCGTTTGAGGCTGCCGAGAAGCCCACGCACCAGCGCATTCGCCAGCGTCCGCGCCGCGCTTTTCATGGCCGCCTCGCCAACCGACTGCCGGTTCGAACGCCGCGCCGGTTTGCGGGCGGTTTTTGATCTGGTTTCTTTCTCCCGCGCTTTTTCTTCCGCTTTGGCATGCTTTTCGGCCCGGTCTTTCAGCACTTCATAGGCGGATTGCCGGTCGACCATGTCATTATATTTTTCGGCCATGTCGGAATAACGCAGAACATCCTTGCGCTCGGCCGCTGTCAGCGCGCCCATCCGCGAGCAGGGCGGGCGAATAAGCGTGCGCTGAACCACGCCCGGCGCGCCTTTGCTTTCCAGCGTCGAGACGAGCGCCTCGCCAATGCCGAGCGAGGTAATGACGTCTACGGTTTCAAAGGCGGGATTGGGGCGGAATGTTTCCGCCGCCGCTCTTACCACTCGCTGTTCTTTCGGCGTGAAGGCGCGAAGAGCGTGCTGCACGCGATTGCCCAACTGGCTGGAGACGCTGTCGGGCACGTCCTGCGGGTTCTGGGTTACGAAGAAAACGCCAACGCCTTTCGAGCGTATCAGCCGAACGACCTGTTCCACCTTCTCCAGCAACGCTTTCGGCGCCTCATCAAACAACAGGTGCGCTTCGTCAAAGAAGAAAACCAGTTTCGGTTTCTCGGGGTCGCCAATTTCCGGCAGTTCTTCAAACAGTTCCGAAAGCAGCCATAGCAGGAACGTGGCGTAGAGTTTCGGCGTCTGCATCAACTTGTCCGCTGCCAGGATATTGATGATGCCGGCGCCCGTAACGTCCGTGCGCAGGAAATCCATCAAATCAAGCGCCGGCTCGCCGAAAAATTCTTCTGCGCCCTGTTCTTCAAGCGCCAGCAACCGGCGCTGAATGGCGCCGACGGAAGCGCGGGAAACATGGCCATATTCGGCTGACAATTCGGACGACCGTTCCGCAACATCGACCAACAAGGACCGCAAATCTTTCAGATCGAGCAGCAACAGCCCTTCATCATCGGCAAGCCGGAAGGCGAGGGTCAACACGCCCTCCTGCGTATCGTTCAAATTGAGCAGGCGCGACAGCAGCAGCGGCCCCATTTCCGAGACCGTCGCACGGACCGGGTGTCCCTGTTTCCCGTACAGATCCCAAAAGCACACCGGAAACGGTTGCGGGGTATAAGGATCAAGTCCGATCGTTTCGGCGCGCTCGGTCAAAAAGTCTTTCATCTCGACGGGCTGCGCCAGTCCGGCGAGGTCGCCCTTCACGTCGGCGACGAAAACCGGCACGCCCTGTTGCGACAGGCCTTCGGCGATAATCTGTAAGGTGACGGTCTTGCCGGTGCCGGTCGCGCCGGAGATAAGCCCGTGGCGATTCGCGTATTTCAGCGCAAGCCATTCCGGCTTTTCGCTTTTTCCGAGAAAAACCGAGTTTTCCGACATGTTGCCTCCCGCGGCGCACCATTTCCCGTAAAACACGCCAGATTTAGCCGTTTATGCGGGCTCCCGCCCGGTAGCAACCTCCAAGCGCCCGGAAACATTGTCAAATAAGTAACCTCGCCCGAGGCGGGAAGCCTGTTCGCGCCATTTACCGCGCCCCGGATTGGGGATAAATTGCCCTTAGTTGCGCATGGAACATTGTCGCGGGGGCAATGGTTGGGGAGCGCGCTGTGTTCCCGTCATGCGCGGCCGAAAGACGATTTAAACATCGGGCGAAGAGTAACCAAAAGGAAGGGGCTTAAACATGCTCAGAATTCTACTCGTGATTGCGGTGGCGCTGGCGGTCATCATCGGACTGACCCAGATTATGAAGCCGAACACCGGAAGCGAACCAGCGACCGCGTCTGACGCCGTCGAGGCCGTGGAAGGCGCTGCGGCCGAGGCTGCAGTGGCCACCGGCGAAGCCGCAGACGACGTCATGGATGCGGCCGGCGAAATGGCGGAAGATGCCGGTGAAGCGACTGGCGACGCCATGGATGCAACCGGAGAAATGGCTGAAGACGCCATGGAAGCTGCTGATGAAATGGCGAGCGATACGATGGACGCCATGGAAGAAGCTGCGGACGAAGCAGGCGACATGATGCATGAAGCCGGCGAAGAAATGGAAGCTGCGGCGGAAGACGCCGAAGCGGCTGTCGATGAGGCCGCTGAAGAAGCAGCAGACGAAACCACCGACGAAGAGCCAAACAACTAAAAATCAGCTTTCCGTCCTTCGGGACGTGTCAGAATGAAACGCCGCCAGGTCCGAATTCGGAATGGCGGCGTTTTTCGTTAAGACTCTGTTCACGATGACGTATAAAATTTTAATAGCCTTGTAGCAATTTGCTCTTAAATTTTGGATGCGTTCAGAGAGTTTAAGAGTGAGCAAGACAATGAAAGTCAACGGCATCATTGATTTCGACCATCTGGAAAAATACGTCGCAGGCGACGATGCGTTGCGCGACGAGATCCTTGAAATCTTTGCTGGTCAGGTCGAATTGCTGGTCAAGCAGTTTGACGTATTCCAGCCCGATGAAGCCTGGAAAGACACAGCGCACACGCTGAAAGGCGCGGCGCGAGGCGTCGGCGCCTGGAGCCTCGGCCAGCTTTGCGAAGATGCGGAAAAGCTGATCGGTGCGGCGCCTGCCAAGCAGGAGTCCCGTGCGACGCAGCTTGTGTCGCTGCGGATCGCCGCACAGTCGGCCATGGAGGAAGCAACCCGGTCGCGCATGGCGGCGGCCAGCTAGAATCGCGTCTTTTAACTACCGTTTGAGCTCCGCCATCGCCTTTTCAATCCCGCCCAGAGTCAAGGGATACATCCGGTCGCCGATCAGCTCCCGCAGCAATTGCGTCGAAGGCACATAATCCCAACTATCCTTGCGAACCGGGTTCAGCCAGACGACGCGCTCGTAAACATCCGTCAGCCGCTTGATCCAGATCGCGCCGGGTTCTTCGTTGAAATACTCAACCGCACCGCCGGGCACGGTGATTTCGTAAGGCGACATGGACGCATCGCCGACAATGATCACCTTGTAGTCGTGCGAATATTTGTGCAGCAGATCCCACGTCGGAATTTTTTCAGTCCAGCGGCGGCGATTGTCCTTCCAGACATAATCGTAAAGGCAATTATGGAAGTAGAAATACTCCATATGCTTGAACTCAGTGCGCGCCGCAGAGAAAAGTTCCTCTGAAATTTTGATGAACGGATCCATCGATCCGCCCACATCAAAAAACAGCAAGACCTTGATCGTATTGCGCCGTTCGGGCCGCATCTTGATGTCGAGATAGCCCGCGCGCGCCGTCGCATCGATCGTGTTGTCGAGGTCGAATTCCTCCGCCGCGCCTTCGCGCGCGAAACGGCGCAGCCGTCTCAGCGCCATTTTGATGTTGCGTGTGCCAAGCTGAACATCGTCGTCAAGGTTCTTGTAGTCGCGCTTTTCCCAGACCTTGACGGCGCGGCCCTGGCGCTTGCCTTCATTGCCGATCCTGACGCCTTCCGGATTATAGCCGCCGGAACCGAAGGGCGATGTCCCGCCGGTGCCGATCCATTTGCTGCCGCCTTCGTGGCGTTTCTTCTGTTCCTCGATCCGCTGTTTCAGCGTCTCCATCAGCTTGTCCCAGCCGCCCAGCGCTTCGATCTCCTTGCGCTCTTCTTCGGTGAAATAGCGTTCGGTCATCAGCCGCAGCCAGTCCTCCGGGATGTCGGCGGTTGTTTCTTCACCGATCGTCTGGATACCCTTGAAGACATGGCCGAAGACGCGATCGAATTTGTCGAGATTGCGCTCGTCCTTCACCAGCGATGCGCGGGAGAGATAATAGAAATCCTCAACCCGGCGGCTCGCAAGATCATGGTCCATGGCCTCCATCAGCGTCAGATATTCACGCAGGGAAACGGGTAGGCCGGCGGATTTCAACTCGTGGAAGAATTTTGTGAACATGGCGCATTCTAACGCGCGGCTTGCGCTTTGAAAGTCTCACCGGCAGTCAGGGCATATCTGATTGAGTGCTATTCACTAATTGAAGGGTTTATGAAAGAATTGTCCTGGCGGGCGCGGTCAATCGCCGGATAAACGAGTCTGGATAAACAGGGCCGGATGAACAAGGGGTGCGCCGAAAATGGTCGTTAAAGCCTTGGATCGAAGCCGAATGAGGCGTCCGTCATGACCGGGACCGATCCGATTCTCATTCTGGCGACGGTTTTGCTCGCCGGCGCGGCGCTGGGCGTAACGGCGGCCATGCCGCCCAAGGAGCGGGCGAGTTTCGTCTACGCCCAACTGGTTTTGATGAGCGGCATCTATGTGGGCTTCGCCGTGATCGGTCTGGAGCCGGTTGAGACCGCCAACAAAGCAAAATGGGCGGCGCTGCTGATCGAGGGGATTGCGGCGATCGTCTTTCTTCTCGCCGGGCATAGCGTTTTATCGTCAAACCGGCCGTGGCTGCTCGGGGTGCTGATCATGGTCCATGGGGGTGTCGATCTGGCGCACATGCTCACCGCCAGAACCTATAGCCCCGACTGGTACGAGTTCGCCTGCGCGATCTATGACGCCATTGCTGGATTCGGCGCCATCTGGCTGCTGACGCCGAAAAAAGCGGCGGCCTGAAAGCCGCCCCTTCACTTTCCCAATAGGCGTGCTAGAGCCAGAGCAAACATCCTCCCCGAATGCTTGCAACCGGAGCCGCCGCAATGGACCACGGAAAAAATACCTTCGCCACCAATGAAAGCCTGAGATCGCGCCGCGACGAAGCCTGCCCGATTGGCCTGCCGTCAAAGTCGGGGATTTACGCCGCGCGCGCGCAGGGCGCCGAGCTGTGGGACGTGGAAGGCAAGCGCTATATCGATTTCATCGGCGGCATCGGCGTGTTGAATGTCGGTCATGCGCATCCGAAAGTCGTCGCGGCGATCAGGAAGCAGTCGGAGAATTTCATCCATACGGCGTTCGGCATTGCGCAATACGAATCCTATGTCGAGGTCTGCGAGAAACTGAACCGCCTGACGCCGGGCTCGACGCCGAAGAAAACCGCGCTGTTCAATTCCGGCGCGGAAGCGGTTGAGAACTCCGTCAAGTTTGCGCGCCAGATTACTGGCCGCCCGGGCGTGATTGCTTTTTCGGGCGCGTTTCACGGCCGGACGTTGCTGGCGACGACGCTGACCGGCAAATCGAAACCCTACAAGGTCGGTTTTGGTCCTTATGTGCCGGCGGTGTTCCATGCGGAATATCCCGACGTCTATCATGGCGTCACCGTCGCTGACGCGCTGGCCAGTATCGACCACATCTTCAAGACCATGATCAACGCCAATGAAGTGGCCGCCATGATCGTCGAGCCGGTGCAGGGCGAGGGCGGGTTCAACCCGGCGCCGCCGGAATTTTTGAAAGCCTTGCGCGCCAAATGCGACGAGCATGGCATTTTGCTGATCGCCGATGAGATCCAGTCGGGCATGGGCCGCACCGGCAAATATTTCGCGTTTGAAAAGGCTGGCGTCGAGCCGGACTTTATCTGCGTTGCAAAATCCATCGCAGCGGGCCTTCCCTTGTCGGCGCTGACCGGCAAGGCGGAACTGATGGACAAGGTCGTCGCCGGTTCCATGGGCTCGACCTATGGCGGCAACCCGGTCGCCTGCGCCGCGGCGCTCGCCGTCTTCGAGATCATCGAGGAAGAAGGCTTGCTCGCGCGGGCAGAAGCAATCGGCGCGCAGACCGAAAAGCGCTGGAAAGAACTGCAGGCTGGCATTGGCAAAGGCGTCATCGGCGACGTGCGCCGGGTTGGCGGCATGATGGCGCTGGAATTCGTCAAGGATGGCGATGCGTCAAAACCGAATGGCGATCTTGCCGCCGCGATCCTCACCGAAGCGCGCGCGCGCGGGCTGATCATGACCACGGCCGGCGCCTATGCGCAGTGTTTGCGTTCGCTCGTGCCGCTGGTGATCTCCGACGAGATGCTGAATGAAGGTCTCGACATTTTCGCCGATGCGACCGAAGCGGCGTTGAAGGGGTAAGCTAAAACTTTTTTGTTACGCGTCATTGCGGGCCCTGGGCCGCAATCCATCGTTATGGGCTGCGCCTTTTTCGTGGAGCCCGAAGCAAGTTCAGGATGACGTGATTTTATTTGTTGGCTTATCGGGCCTGATCGCCGACACTGACATCGCAAACGGAGGGGAGCCTGATGCGAAAACATTCCATACTTGCCGCTATACTGTCCGCACTGGCGCCCGCCGCCTTCGCCCAGCCTTGCGAGCCAACGGCGGAGCGCAGCGCAACCGTGCTGTCGCGCGAGGTCGCGGGCAACCGCGATTTCAACGAATATATGGAAGGCCCCGGCTGGACGTTCAAGTTAAAGCGCGCGCCCTTCGGCTGGGACATTCGACTGCTCGATGAAAACGGCCTCGACCTCACGCAGATGACGCCGCCGCTGCGCGGCGCGCCGAACCCGCGCGAGCTTTACGGCTGGCATTTCCGCAACGCCGATAACACCGGCCCCAACACAGGCGATGTCAACGCGCCGCAGAAACTGCGCCTGTTCGGGTTCGAACCGGCGCTAACCGGCACCGGCGGCTATCGCCCCAATGAGGCGGGCGGCGTCGATCCGGAGAACCAGTCCGGGCGCGGCGCGCTGACCATTCACGACATGGGCCTTGCCGATCTTGAGCCGGGGCAACAGGCGCGGATGAATTACATCAATTTCGCCGTCTGCATGACCTGGCCGAAAACCGACCGCGAAAAACAACGCGAAGCCGCCGAAGTCGCAGCCATGACCGAACTGCGCAAGATCACGCCCGAGCTGATCGAGATGATGGGAAGCTGCGGACTCGATTACGATCTTTATCAGATCACGCCGTTCCTGACGCCGGTGGAGCTTGGCGGCGATTTCGATGGCGACGATGCCCATGATCAGGCCGTGCCGATTGTGCGCAAGACCGATGGCAAGCGCGGTCTCTTCATGTGCCGGGCGTTAACCTATGGCAAGGTGCTCGGCATGTCGGGGCGCATGGGCAAGCATCTAGACGCCGGCTATTTCGACTCGATCGACTGGTGGGGCCTGCACCCCACCAATGAAATCAGTCAGGGCTCCGGCGAAGGCCCGCCGCCAGTGCTGAAAGGCGACGCGATTATGATCGGCAAGGACGGCGCATCTTCCGCCCTGATCTATTGGACGGGTACGGATTATTCCGGCTACTGGCAGGGGGACTGAGCGATGCGTGCCATTGCAACAGCGTTGATCTGGATCGCGCTGATCGTCTGGGCGGCGCTCGTCGCCAAGGGGTTTCTCGCCTATATGTCGCTGGAAGCGACGGGCAGCGGATTCACACGCGGCTCAAACCGCATCGGCGCATTCCTGCAATGGCAGGGACTAGCGCTCGCCGCCGCGTTTGTAGGAACGATCTCCGGCCGCGTCGCCAGCGCAACCGGCGTCACGCGCTTCGCCTCGCGCATTCCGTTCTGGCTGTCGGGCGGGTTCTTTGTGGTGCTGGTGTTGGGATTTCTCGCGCTGCTGGTCTGGTCTTGGGTCGCAGGGTAACAAGCGCAACTTGTGTTCTTGTCATCACCGGGCTTGTCCCGGTGATCCAGTTACACCCGCCTGCCAGTTCTGGATGCCCGGGACACGCCCGGGCATGACAAAATTAGAGGGTGCGCGTTAAAGCTAACCCTTCTTCCAGACGCTTCCCTTGCGCAATGCGTCCGCGACCTTGCCGGTGCGTTTGCCCTGGGTCGGGTGGTGCGCCCAGAAGGCGTCGTCAAATGAAGGCGCCGGCGCGCGGTAGATCACGCCGAGCGGCATCGGGAAACCTTCCTTGGGCAGGGTGATCAGCATCTGCGCGATGGTGGCGCTGGTCTCGTCGTGGACGAGCACGGCGTCCTGTTTCACGCCAGCGTCGCCCACATCGACCACCTCCAGCGCCAGCGTCCGCATATTCAGCCGCAAGCCCTTGGCGCCGTTCGCAAAAAGCATCGGCTTTCCATGTTCCACATGAAGCTGTGTTTCGGCGGCGGTTTTCTTGGCGACGAAGTCCTCGAACCGGTCTTTGTTATAGACGATGCAGTTCTGGAAGATCTCGACAAACGCCGCGCCGCGGAAATTATGCGCCGACTTCAACACCGGCGAGAGGTTCTTCGCGTCGGTGTCGATGCCGCGGGCGATGAAGCGCGCGCCGGCGCCCAATGCAAACGCACACGGATTAACCGGCGCGTCGATGGAGCCGGTCGGCGTCGACGGCGAGCGCGTGCCGGGGCGCGAGGTCGGCGAATACTGCCCCTTGGTCAGGCCGTAAATCTCGTTGTTGAACAGCATGATCTGCATGTTCACATTGCGGCGCAGGACATGCAGCAAATGATTGCCGCCGATGGACAGCCCGTCGCCATCGCCGGTGACGAGCCACACATCGAGTTCCGGGTTAGCGAGTTTGAGGCCGGTGGCAAAGGCCGGCGCGCGGCCGTGGATGGTGTGGAAGCCATAGGCGTTCATGTAATAGGGAAAGCGCGAGGAGCAGCCGATGCCCGACACGAACACGGTCTTGTCCGGCTTCGCCTCAATGTCGGCGAGGGTCTTCTGCACGCATTTCAGGATGGCGTAATCGCCGCAGCCGGGGCACCAGCGCACTTCCTGATCGGTGGCGAAATCTTTTGCGGTGAGGGGAGCGTTCATATTAATTCTTCTATTTGGTTTTAGTCGTTGTCGACGCAAGTATTTAGGGTTGCTGAACAGGATGGGCTAAGCTGCCCATTGTTGCAGACAACTTCCCCGGCGGGGCCGCCAATGAATTGAACGCCGCCGTGATGGCTACAGCAACCGCTCAATTCATTTTCGATTTCTCGCTTGCAAGTCGGACTGTACTCTCCCGACTGGCAGATAACGCCATCTTTGGTTATTCCCATTACGCCTAGTCGACCACTGCAACATCCACTCAGCGTTTTCTGGTTGATACAAACATCATGAATCAACGTTTCGCCACCTTGAGCCAAGGCTACTGTAGCAAGAAACCATCCTACGTTTTCGAGCCAAACGTTCATGTGTTTGTCTATCTCGATTTCAATTCCGTTCACCCCGGCGAAAGCCGGGGCCCAGCGTAAGAATAAAATGCCGGGCGAAGCCCGCCTTATTTCTTTTGACTTGATCCCGGCTTTCGCCGGGACGAGCGGGGAGGGGTTTGGGCATGTTTCTCACTCCGCCGGCTGTTTCGTGCCGCCCACATTCGCGCGGATGGCGTCAGCAATCTCGACGATCTTGAACGGCTGGCCGGAGACCTTGTTGAGCTGCACGACTTTAAGGCCGAGCTTGTCGCGCAAAAGCGTCGCGCACTGGCCCATATTCATTTCCGGCAGCAGGATGCGGTCATAACCGGCGAGGAGGGCGCCGAGATTTTTCGGCAGCGGGTTGAGCCAGCGCAGATGGATTTGCGCGACGTCGAGGCCTTCTTCATTGGCCTGATTGACCGCGCGCCAGATCGCGCCATGGGTCGAGCCCCAGCCGACGACTGCGAGCTTGCCCTTGTTCGGGCCCTGTTCGACGGTCTGGTCCGGGATAAAATCAGCGATGGAGCCGACTTTGCGCGCGCGTAAGTCGCCCATGGCCTGGTGGTTTGCGGCCTCATAGGAGATGTCGCCGGTGGCGATGTCCTTTTCGAGCCCGCCAATCCGGTGCGCGAGACCTTCCATGCCCGGCGCCACCCATGGGCGGCCAAGAGTTTTTTCGTCGCGCTTCCAGATCGCGCGTTTCAAATCTTCCGGATTGTCCGTATCCAGATTAGAGTTTTGGGCTTTCGGCGCCGGGTTGGCCTTGATCGGCTCATAGTCCGCCATGTCGGGCAGGGCCCACGGACCCGCGGCATTGGCGATGTAACCGTCCGTCAACAGGAACACCGGCGTCATATGGCGGATGGCGACGCGCGTCGCCTCGATCGCCGCGTCGAAACAATCGCCCGGCGACGAGGTCGCGAGCACGGGCAGCGGCGCGTCAGCGTTGCGGCCATAGACCGCCTGATAAAGGTCCGATTGCTCGGTCTTGGTAGGCAGGCCGGTGGAGGGGCCGCCGCGCTGCGAATTAATGATCACCAGCGGCAGTTCCGTCGCCATCCCAAGGCCGATGGCTTCGGTTTTGAGCGCGATGCCGGGGCCGGACGACGAGGTGACGCCGATCTTGCCGCCGAAGGACGCGCCGATGGCGGCGCAGCAGGCGGCGATTTCATCTTCCGCCTGAAACGTCGCAATGCCGAGATCGGCCATGCGCGAGAGGTGATGCAAAATCGACGAGGCCGGCGTGATCGGATAGCCGCAAAAGACGATCTGTTTGTCCGCGAGTTCGCCCGCTGCCGCGAGGCCCAGCGAAATCGCTTCCGCGCCGGTGATCGAACGGTATGTGCCCGCTTCCATCGGCGCCTCGCCAATGGCGAATTGCGGAATTTCGGCGGAAAGTTCGGCGGTCTCCGCGTAAGCATGGCCGGCGTCGAGCGCGGCGAGGTTGCCCGCCAATATCTCAGGCGGCTTTTTGGCGAATTTCTTGTGCGCCCAGTCGATGATCGGCTGACGGTCGCGCCCAAACATCCACAAGATCGCGCCGAGCGACCAGAAGTTCTTGCACTGGTCGGCGTCGCTCTTTGAAAGTCCGTGCGGTTTCACCGCTTCGATGGTCTGCGTCGCAATGGCGATCTCGATCACCTGATAATCGTCAAGCTCGCCGGTCTTGCGCGGATCGGCGGCGATGTTCGCCTTGGCGAAATTGCGCTCGGTGAACGCGTCGGAGTTCAAAATGATGAGCGCGCCTTTTTGAAGGAGCGGCAGGTTCACTTTCAGCGCGGCAGGGTTGAGCGCCACCAGAACGTCCGGCTGATCGCCAGCAGTCGAGATGCGCCGGGCGCCGAGATTGATCTGGAATGCCGAGACGCCGAAGGTCGTGCCGACCGGCGCGCGGATCTCGGCGGGAAAATCCGGAAACGTCGAAAAGTCGGACCCGGCGAGCGCCGTCGATTCCGCGAACTGGCTGCCGAGCAACTGCACCCCGTCACCTGAATCGCCTGCGAAACGGACGACGACAGAACTGTTTTCCGGTGTGATCTTGGCCATGAGGCGAACCCGTTCTCAATTTCTTTCGGGGGCTGGTCCGCCAGCATGGCGAAACGGCCAGTAAAAACAAGCGCGTGCTTTGCTTTTTCCGGCAAAACCCGCGCGATTGAAACCCCGATATCACAACCTCCGGGGCGAATGACAAGTCCCTGATTTCCATGCCTCTCGTCAAGGTGAAGGGAGCATGGACCGGCTGTTCAGCGGGTTAGAAAAACTGCGGTTTCTCTGGCTGCGACGGGGCCTATCGCTTCACTGGCGACTCCGGTCTAAAAGGGCTGCGATACGCCGAAACCGCCCCAAATCCGTCAATGAAATGAAAGCTTTCCGATGAAATTCTTTGTCGACACCGCCGAAATCAGCGAAATCAAGGCGCTCCTGCCCACGGGCCTCGTTGACGGCGTCACCACCAACCCCAGCCTGATCCTGAAATCGGGACGCGACATCCGCGAAGTGACGGCGGAAATCTGCGCGCTTGTGCCGGGGCCGGTGAGCGCGGAAGTCACCGCCACCGAAGCCGATGCGATGATCGCCGAAGGCAAGTCGCTCTCCAAGATCGCCAAGAACGTTGTGGTGAAGCTGCCGCTCACCCTGGACGGTTTGATCGCCTGCAAGGCGCTCACCGGCGAAGGGATCAAGACTAATGTGACTTTGTGCTTTTCCGCGAACCAGGCGCTGCTCGCGGCGAAGGCGGGCGCGACGTTTATATCGCCGTTCATTGGCCGCCTCGACGATATCAATGTGGATGGGATGGAGCTGATCCGCGACATTCGCGTGATTTACGACAATTACGATTTCCGCACCGAGATTCTCGCGGCGTCGATCCGGTCGGCAAACCATGTGAAGGATGCCGCGCTCGCCGGCGCCGATGTGGCGACGGTCCCGCCCTCCGTGCTGAAGGGGCTTGTACATCATCCGCTTACGGATAAAGGCCTGAAGGCTTTTCTCGACGACTGGGCGAAAACCGGACAGAAGATCCTGTAAGGCGGAACGATGAACGATCCTGCGACTCCGGCTCAACTCGGCGAGAGCGATTCAGGTCCGCCCTTTGTTTTCGGATTCGGGTTCAAGAACGGCGCCGCCCATGAAATGCGCTGGGAAGACGCGGTTTCCCATAAAGACGAATATGACTTTATCTGGCTGCACCTTAACATGCTCAATGACGAGGCGCGGCGCTGGATCGAACAGCAGCGCGACATTCCCTATGCGGCGGCGGCGGCGTTGCTCGCCGGTGAAACCCGGCCGCGCGTCACCGGCTTTGAAAAAGGCGTCGTGGTCAACCTGCGCGGCGTGAACCTCAATGAAGGCGCCGAACCGGAGGACATGGTGTCGATCCGCATCTGGTTCAGCGGCGACAAGCTGATCACGACGCGCAGGCGGCGGCTGAAAGCGGCGCAGGACATACGCGAGGAAATCCTCAAAGGCGCGAAGTTTGACAACACCGGCGCCATTGTGGCGCGGCTCGCTTACAAACTCACCGACCGCACCGAACCCTATGTTCAGGAGATCGAAGAAGAGGTCGACGATCTGGAATCGGCGATGCTGGAGGGCGAGGGCTCGGGGCTGCGCGCCAAACTCGCCGATACGCGCCAGTCGGCGGTGCATTTTCGCCGTTTTATCGCGCCACAAAGGGATGCTCTGAACCGGCTCGCCAATGATGAATCTTCACTCCTCACTCACCATACAAAGGTGGAGCTGCGCGAAGTCGCCGACCGCGTCACCCGCATGACGGAAGACATCGATGCGGTGCGCGAGCGCGCCATGGTGCTGCAGGACCAACTCACCGATCAGCGCGCCGAAGAAATGAACCGCAATATGATGGTGCTGTCGGTTGTGGCGGCGATTTTCCTGCCGCTCGGCTTTCTGACCGGGCTGTTCGGCATCAATGTCGGCGGCATGCCCGGCGTTGAAAGCCCGGTTGCGTTCTGGTTCGTCGTCGCCGCCTGCGGCGTCATCGGCATTGTGTTGCTGGCTTTGTTCAGGATGAAGAAATGGCTTTGAGCTGGTTGAAGCGCTGCCTGCTGCTGGCTTTTGTCGCGAGCCTCCTGTGCGTTAGCGCGGTTGCGCAGCAATCAACACGCGCCACGGAAATCGACGCGGCTTCCCGAACTATCGCTGACATCCGCACGGCCATCGCAGATGACGGCATTGAAGAGCCGGACGCGGTTGAAGATCAGCTTCGCGAACTGCGCGACGAAAGCCGGTTGCGGCTTGCCGATATCGAACGCGAACTGGAGGCCTTACGCAGCCAGATCGACCTGCTCGGTCCGGCGCCGGGCGAGAACGATCCGCCAGAAAGCGAGTTTGTCGCCGGTGAGCGCGCCACGCTGGAATCCGAACGGGCCCGCCTCAATGGTGAACGCACGCGCGTGCTGGCGAATATCTATGAAGTCGGGGATTTGCTGACGCGTCTTTCCGGCGCGCGCGTTGGGGCGCTCTATAGCGGCCTGTCAAAACGCGGCCCGTCGCCGCTGGAAGCGAGCCAGTGGTCGTCATCATGGGCGTCTGCTGGCGCTGTTTCCGAACGCATCGGCCGTTACTTTTCGCAATGGAGCGCCGGCAAAAGCGAAGGCGGCACCTTCGAACGCGGGCTGTTGATCATCTTCGCGGCGCTTGTCGCATCAATATTGTTGTTCTGGCCGGTCAATCGCTGGATATCGGACACGTTCTCCAACGCTGTGGAGCGCCGAAAGCCGACGCCGGCGCGCCGCGTCGTGGTGGCGGGACTCAAAATGGCGGCGCGCACGCTGCCCGGCGTGATCGGCGGTCTCGTGATTATCGAGACCTTGCGGGTGCAGGGCATTCTGGCGGCGGATGGCGAGGCGGCGGCGCGCGCTTTCTGGATCGGCGTGCTGTCGGTGCTGATCGTGTCCGGTTTCACCGCCGGTTTCTTCGCGCCGTCTTCGCCGGAATGGCGCATCGCCTCCATTGACGCCGGGCGCGGGCGCACGGTGAGCCGGCTCGCCATGGCGATTGCGGTTTTCTTTTCTCTGAAGCTGTTGCTGACAGCGATCGGTGTTGCGGCAAAGGCTGACGAACCTTTATTGCGGATGATTGAAGCGGCGGCGGCGCTCGCCATCGGCATTTGCGTATTCTGGCTCAGCCGGGGCCGGCTTTGGCGCGTCAATGATAAAGCGCCGCTGGGCGGCTGGCGCATGCTCCGGCAGTCGGTCAAGGCGCTGTCGATCGTCATCATCGCCGCTGCCCTAAGCGGTTATGTGGCGCTGGCGGATTTTCTCGCATCGCGCATCGTTTTTCTCGCCCTTGTCATCGGCCTCGCCTGGCTGGTGCGGGCGATGCTGACCGAAACGTCGCTCCGGTTGCGCGCACAGCTTTCCGGCGAGGAAGCGCGTTCAGACGAAACTGAGTCGGCCAACTACAAGTTCTGGTCGCGGCTGGTGATCAATACCGGTCTTTTCATGGCGCTGCTGCCGGCGATCCTCGTCCTGTTCGGCGTTCCCGCCGCCGCCGTTCGCGATCTCGCGGGCCAGGCGGTGCTGGGTTTCAATATTGGCGGCGTACAGGTTCCCTCAATCGCCAGGTTTCTCGTCGCCGTCATTGTGTTCGTCATTGTCCTGGCCATCACCAAAGTGGTCCAGCGCGGCGTTCAAAGCGGCCCGCTCGCCCATTCGCGAGCCGATATCGGCGTTCAAAATTCACTGATCACCCTGCTCGGTTATGGCGGGCTGGTGATCGCCCTCGTTGCCTCGATCTCCGCCCTCGGGTTCGATCTCGGCAATCTGGCGCTCATCGCCGGTGCGCTGTCGGTGGGCATCGGTTTCGGCCTGCAATCCATCGTCAACAATTTCGTTTCCGGCCTCATCCTCCTGTTTGAGCGGCCGATCAAAGTCGGCGACTGGATTGTCACCACGTCAGGCGAGGGTACGGTCAAAAAGATCAGCGTGCGTTCGACGGAGATCGAAACCTTCGATCGCTCGTCGATTATCGTGCCCAATTCGGAACTGATCTCGTCGACGGTGACGAACTGGACGCACAAGGACAAGATCGGGCGCGTGCGCGTGCCGGTCGGGGTGTCCTATAATTCGGACCCTGAACAGGTGCGCGACATTTTACTGGCTTGCGCCAAGGAGCATCCGCTAATCGTCGCTTACCCTGAACCATTTGTGGTCTGGGACGACTTCGGCGCGTCGTCGCTTGATTTCGAGTTGCGGGCCTTCCTCAACGATATTTCCAAAGGCCTTCAGGTGCGCACGGATTTGAGGTTCGCCATCTTCAAGGCGCTGGCCGAAGCCGGCGTCGAGATTCCGTTCCCGCAGACCGATGTGCACATCAAGTCGATGCCGGCGCCGGCAGACCGGAAGGGCGCCGAAAATGCTTGAGCTGCGGCCGAACTGTGAGCGCTGCGACCGGGATTTACTGCCGGGCGCCGAGGCGCGGATATGCACCTTTGAATGCACCTTCTGCAGCGACTGCGCCGAAGGCGTCCTCAAAGGCGTGTGCCCCAATTGCGGCGGCGATCTTCAAAAGCGGCCAATACGGCCCGTGACATTGCTGGAAAAATTCCCACCTTCATCCAAACGCATTCTGAAGGGCGACGCCACATGACGGCTAACTGGATCATCACCGCCGGAGCCCTCGTTTTTTTCGTCCTTGGCGCGTTGCATCTGCGCCTGACTGTTATGGATATGAAAAATCCAAAAGCGTTCATTCCGGCGAAGAAAGAACTGCTGGAAGAGCTTCAGAACACCCGCATCAATCTCCGCAAGGACGTCAAAAATTTCTGGCTGTCCTATCTCGGCTTTCATTTCAGCCACAGCGTCGGAATTCTGTTTTACGCTTGTACGGTGATGTACTGCGCGCTGGTGCGCCCGGATATTCTCTCCGATATTGTTGTGAGGATCGGCATCGTCGCCTTCGGCGCGTCATACGTCCTGATGGCGCGCTCTTTCTGGTTTATCATTCCCCTAGCCGGATCGCTGATCGGCGTGTCGCTGATCGCCATCGGCATCGCCATGCTGCACTGAGAGAAGTGACCTTATGAGCTATGTTTTTGAGCCGCCTGCGCAAGCAGTTGTCCATATCGACGGCGGCGGCAAGTTTCCGGTGCGCCGGATATTCTGCATCGGCCGCAACTACGCCGATCATGTACGCGAAATGGGCGGCGATCCGAAATCTAACCCGCCCGTGTTCTTCACCAAGCCGGCCGATGCGGTGGTCGCGAATGGCGCCGAAATCCCTTACGCACAGGCGACGCAAAACCTCCATTTTGAAGGCGAGCTTGTGGTCGCGCTGAAATCCGGCGGAATGAACATTCCTGCAGGCAAAGCGCGAGATCTCATTTTCGGTTTCGCCGCCGGATGCGATTTGACCCGCCGGGACCATCAGGCCTGCGCCAAGGAAGCGGGGGCGCCATGGGACACAGCCAAAGGGTTCGATCACTCGGCGCCGGTGGGCGCGATTACGCCATCAGAAAAAGCGGATCTGGCGAACGCCCGGCTAACGACTTTTATCAATGGCGAGAAAAAACAGGACGCACCGCTCTCCTCCATGATCTGGCCGGTTGATGAAATCATCGCCGCTCTTTCGGAGCAATTCGAATTGAAAGCAGGCGATCTGATTTTCACCGGCACGCCGCAGGGCGTCGGTCCCATAGTAAAGGGCGATGCGATCAGAGTCGAAATCGGACCGCTTTCGCTCGCTTTCAAGATCGCCTGACCGGATTGTAGACCCATGACAAATCTCGATAAAGCCGCCCGTTACGCCGAAGCCGCAAAAGAGATCGCATCGGTGCTCGAGGGAGAAACCAACCTCGTTGCGCGGATGGCCACTGTTTCGAACATCCTGCACCATGCCTTCGATCATTATTTCTGGACCGGCTTTTATGTTGTCGATCCGGAGAAACCGGACGAACTGGTGATCGGGCCGTATCAGGGAACGCTTGGCTGCTTGCGCATTCCGTTCGGCAAGGGCGTCTGCGGCGCGGCGGCGGCGACCGGCGAAACCCAGATCGTCGAAGACGTTCACGCCTTCCCCGGGCACATCGCCTGTGACGCGCGCTCGGAATCGGAAATCGTCGTGCCGGTGTTCGACGGATCCGGCGCATTGATCGCCGTTTTCGACGTCGACAGCGACCGCAAGGCGATGTTTGACGACATAGATAAACTAGGGCTTGAAACCATCCTCAACGGAGTAGCGCTATGACGACTGCACAATTAGTTTTGTTAGCCGCCGTGTTTACGCAAGTTGTGATGACCTTCGTCATCTATCTCCTGCTGGTGCGCGCGCGTTTTGCATACGCCAGCAACAAGGCCAACTTGAAGCCTGAACTAGCCTATGACCAGTCGGCCTGGCCCGTGAGCGCGCGCCAGATCGCCAATTCCGTCACAAGTCAATTCGAATTGCCGGTGCTGTTTTACGCAGGCGTGCTCTTTGCGTTTCAGTTTGGCGCCGCGGGCTGGTTGGCGGCCATTCTCGCATGGATCTTTGTGGCGACACGGATCGCCCATGCGGTCATCCACATCGGTAAAAATGTGGTGATGCTGCGGTTCCAGTGTTTCATTGCCGGGTTTGCGGCGCTGATCGTATTGTGGGCGTATCTGGCGATCACAATATTCAGCGGCGGCGCGCTTTAATCGAGCACGCCGAAACTGCAATCAATCGTCATCGTCGTTGTTGATGCGGCGGCGATCGCGCTGATCGTCGCGCAGGGCCGATTTCGCATTTTCGATGATCTTGCGAAGCCGGATCGGATCATCAAGATCGGGCAGGGTGATGACGCCGACGCCGGTGCCGCGCAGCACCAGCTTGCCGTAGCTGAGCAGGCGCCCCCAGATCGACTGATGGAGCGTGATTTCTTCAATTTTGTTCAGGCTGACTTCCTGCGTGTCGCGCGAAATCAGGCCGGTCTTGTAAACAAAGCGATAGGTTGTCACGACGATTTCGGTGGTCATCAGCACAATCAGGTGACTGAGTAGTATCAGTGAACCGCAAGCTGCGGCGATTCCGGCTGACCACCAGCCGACCCGAAGCCGCTCAAACGGAACCCCTGCCGCGTACTGGATGTAGAAAAAGAAAACCAGCGAGCCGGCGCCGAGCGCAAACCACAGCATCGGAAAAAAACTGTAGGTCCAGTTGAAATTGGCGCGGTGGATGATTTCCTCACCGCCCGCGAGTGTTTTATCGACATATCCAGACATAACTGTTTCTTTCCCCAACCCGTCGCCAGCCCCAGCCACGCTGCTCGGCCGCCGGCGGCGTTTCCCGCCCGATCCGTCCTATATAGGCGAAGCAGGCAGGATGGAAAACGATGCTTTGCGTTGAAATGCGCCGATTTCAGCGATAAGACGCGGCGCTGTTCCCCTCTTGCAACGCAAAAACTCCCGAGGAGCCCCGAAGGCCATATGGCGAAATATCAATATATCTACTTCATGTCCGGCCTGTCGAAGCAATTCACCGGCGGGAAAAAGATATTGGAAGACATACACTTACAGTTTTATCCCGACGCCAAGATCGGGGTGGTCGGGGTCAATGGCTCGGGGAAGTCAACGCTGTTGAAGATCATGGCCGGGGTCGACAAGGAATTTAACGGCGAAGCCTACGCCGCCGATGGCGCGACTGTTGGTTACCTGCCCCAGGAACCTGTGCTCGATCCGACAAAGACGGTGTTTGAGAACGTGCTCGAAGGCGCCGGCGAGATCAAAGCCAAGCTCGATGAATTCAACGCCGTTTCGCTGGAACTCGGAGAAAACTACACCGACGAGTTGATGGAGAAGATGTCGAAGCTCCAGGAGGAGATCGACGCCGCCGATGGCTGGGACCTCGATTCCAAAATCGAAATGGCGATGGAGGCGTTGCGCTGTCCGCCGGGCGACTGGTCCGTAGACAAGCTATCAGGCGGAGAAGCGCGCCGGGTCGCGCTGGCGCAATTGCTGCTGTCAAAGCCTGATCTGTTGCTGCTCGACGAACCGACCAACCATCTCGATGCGGAGTCTGTCGCCTGGTTGGAACATCACTTGCGCGATTATCCGGGCGCGGTGGTGCTTGTCACCCATGACCGCTATTTCCTCGACAATGTGACCGGGTGGATTCTCGAACTCGACCGGGGCAGGGGCATTCCTTACGAGGGCCATTACTCGTCCTGGGTCGATCAGAAGCGCAAGCGCCTCGAACAGGAGCAGCGCGAAGAGGGCAACCGCAAGAAAACCCTCGATCGCGAAGTCGACTGGATCAGGGCTTCGCCGAAAGCCCGACAGGCGAAGTCAAAGGCGCGTATCAACGCTTATGACGAACTCCTCAGCAAAGCTTCGAACGAGGAAATCAACACGGCGCAGATCCAGATCCCGCCGGGCCCGCGCCTTGGCGGCGTCGTCATTGAAGCGGAAGGCCTCAAAAAAGGCTTCGGCGACAAACTGCTGTTTGACGGCCTTTCGTTTAAACTCCCGCCCGGCGGCATTGTCGGCGTGATCGGCCCCAACGGCGCCGGCAAGACGACCTTGTTCCGTATGCTGACAGGGCAAGATAGTCCCGATGAAGGGTCCTTGCGCGTCGGCGAAACTGTGAAGATGGGCTATGTCGACCAGTCCCGTGAAGACCTCAATCCCAACAAGAATGTCTGGGAGGAGATATCCGGCGGGCTCGATATCATTCCGCTTGGCAAGCGTGAAATCGCCTCAAGGGCCTATGTGGGCTGGTTCAATTTCAAGGGCGGCGACCAGCAGAAGAAAGTCGGCAATCTTTCAGGCGGCGAACGCAACAGGGTGCAGCTCGCCAAGATGCTGACCGAAGGCGCCAATCTGCTGCTGCTCGACGAACCGACCAACGATCTCGATGTGGACACGCTGCGCGAGCTTGAGCGTGCGCTGGAAGACTTTGCCGGCTGCGCCGTGATCATTTCTCACGATCGCTGGTTCCTAGACCGCATCGCGACGCATATCCTTGCGTTCGAAGGCGACAGCCATGTGGAATGGTTCGAAGGCAATTTCGAAGACTATATGGAAGACAAAAAGCGCCGGCTTGGGGCCGACGCTGATGTGCCGAAGCGGATCAAGTACAAGCCGCTGACTCGTTAGAGCGCCGGGCGAAAAAGTGGAATCCGGTTTTTCGCAAAACCGGCGCGAACATACAAAATTCTATCTTCGGGAAGGCCAGATGAAACGCCCGATGATCTAGGTCGTGCAGTTGCCGTCGCCGTCGCAAAGCTGGACCTTGCTGGTCAGGCGCGGCCAGCGGATCGATTTGCGATCGAACACGATCGGCGTTTCAAGCACATGATTGGTCATGCTTGGCGTGTAGGTGTAGTTCATTTCAACAACAATGAGCGAGCCGATGCTGCTCAGCACGTCGTCATCATCGAGATTGGTGTAATAGGCGCCTTCGGCGTATGGCGCCGTGCCATCTGACGCGCGGGACCAGTGCACAACCGGATCGCCATCCTCATCCAGCACGACGCTGACCAGACGCAGTTGCAGGGTCGTCGTGTCGTTGGGCTCGACGATGGAGATGACGCCTTCGAAGAGGTCATCGATATCGCTTTCGAGCAGGGTTTCAGACTGCGCCGCCAGGTCGGCGAGGGTGTTTGCCGAAATCGCAACCTTGCGGTTGACAGTCATCGCCGTGGAGGCCTCGACCAGACCGAAGAACAAAAGCACAAGCACCGGAAGCAGCAACGCAAACTCGGTAGCTGCAAGCCCGCTTTCCTCTTTCGCCAGACGGCGCAGGCTGTTTTTATGAAATTTGATCATGTGCGCGCCCTAGTCGTCTTCACGATTGTTGAGTTCATACGGCTCGTTCCTGAAAATCGCCGTAGAGACCAAACGGCGTTTGTTAGTGCCGGGTTCTGAAAGGTTGACGCCGATCGCCGGATTGAGCGTTGTATAGATGTAACAGATCCGGACCTTGACGATTTGCAGTTCATCGCCGGGATTGAACGGAATCGCGGCGACATCGTCCGGCGGTGCGTCGGCGCAAACCGGCGGCGAGTTGTCGGCGGCAAGCTCAGCAAACGTAGTGTATGTATCGACTTCGATCGTTAGCCTCGTATCGCACTCTCCGAAGACAGAAACGACACGGCAGATATTGTCATACATGTCGTTGAACTTGTCTTCTTCATCGCCGAACGATTTCTGCACCTGTCCGGTCTTGATCATGCGGGCGGCGTCGCCGACGGTTGCATCGACGACCGAGTTGGCGAAGAAAAACCAGCCGACTTCAAAAATCGAGAACATCAGCATCAGGAAGACAGGCACGACGATGGCGAACTCAACGGCCGTGGAGCCGTCCGCGTCCTTTGCGAAGGATCGCGCCGCCATTCGTTCCGCCCAGTTTCTCCGCCCGGTGGTGAGCATCGAACGCACCCTTCTTATTTACTGATATGCAGGTTGACGAGGTCGGCGGCGATTTCGCCGAAGGCTTCCTCAAGATCATCGCCGTCCGCCGCATCCTGGAAGTAAGGCGCAGAGGGGCGCGTCGCGCAGGCTTTGAACACGGCTTCCGTGGAGTTGCTGTCGAGGCCGAACATGATGGTGTAGACGAGGTAACCCTCGGCCTTCATGCGGTGGCAAACACGCAGCAGTTTGTTATCGAGTTCGTCGCGCATTTCGCCACTGGTGTTTATTCCAGAGCCCATACGTTCTTCACTGCCATAGCCATACAGCCCCTGCGTAGTGTTCCAGTGGGTATTGCCATCGCTGCCGACAACGTTCTCACCGTCGGTCATGATCACGACGGCCTTCTGCCACTTTTCGAAATCGGGATCGCCCTCGGCGATGCCTTCGGTGAAGGGGGCTTCAGGAGAGAGCAGGCGCCAGCCCCAGGCCGCGCCATGAGCAACGTCGGTATTGCCGCGCGGAGAGAGCGAGTTCACATGCGTCTCCACCGTGTCACGGACATTGGTTAGGGGCAAAATTGGTTCCGGACAGTCGATCTCCGGACCTCTGCTTGAATTCAGGCTCGGGCTGACATCGTATTTGCCTTTGTAGCTGTCCGTTGCGCTGTCCCACCAGCCTGCATAGCCGATGCGCAGCAGCCATTCCTGCGAGCCGTAGCCGTAATTCGATGAGCTTAGTGGAGACGTTGTGACCGACGACCGGTTCAGGAAAGAAACAAAGGCCGGGTCCGAGATATTTCCCTGCAGAACTTGTCTGAAATAATGAACCGTCTTGGCGTAACGCTGAAAGCGCCATCCGCGGTCCCAGTTGGTATAGTACCAGTCATTGATATAGTAGCGATTGTTGTAGGCGTCCTCATCGATATTTCCCGAAGAGTGGGAGTTGTCGGAGTCCGGATCGTCAAACATGTATCCCGCCCAGGGCGTTCCATATGTCGTCGTGCCCGATTCGCCATAATCGCCATTGTCGCAGTCATCACTGTCATTGCAGTCAGCTTCATCCGGCAGAAACACAGGCACCCATTTGGAGTTGACTGAATTGGTCAGCACCGAGTTCGATACCTTATATGATGGCGCGTCATCGAACGCGTCGTAGTTGCGCTGATCCTGCGTATTCGGGCTGGCGATGTATTCCGCAGGGATGTCCATCAGGCCGTCGATCTCGGACATCAGATAGGACGATCCTGCCGGCACATCGAGTTCGTCAAGCGGATAGGGACGCGCTTCAACGCAACCGGACCAGGTAAGGTTGGCATGCGAATTATAGAGTTTGAAGTGATTGACCTTGGTGTTCATGTCGACATTGCCGGCCTCTGTCACATGAAAGAAGCGCCACCCATGATAATACGCTTCGGCGTTTGTGTCTGACCACGCGCTGTTCCAGCCGGTGGAGCCGCCGGCGTTGATGTTCGCATTAAAGGGAACAACGCCAATCTTGATGTTTTCGCTGGTCGTCTCGGACCCGTACATGACGTCGAGCATGATTTCGACTGCATCCTTCAAGCTGTCGATCTTCTTGTTGCCGCCAATGGAATCATCCATAGAACCAGTCACGTCGAGAACCAGCGCCAGTTCGACCCGGCCCGAACCCTTCTTGGTGATTTCAACGCATTTGCCGATGTCTAGGTCGTGAATACCCGCAACCCCAAGCAGGTATGTTTTGATGTTCCCGGTGATGCAGGTGATGATCAGCGCATTATTGTCGAGGCCGAACTCGATGTTCCAGCCAGGCTCCAGCGCATTTTCATAATTGAAGTTCGCTTCGAAAAACTTGCGGCCATATTCCTTGAGTTCCGCTTTTGTCAGCGTTGGATCGCTGGCGCTGAGCTGTGCGAGCGCAAGACTGGCGGCGTCCATGGATTCCACCATGTCTGCGCGAACTGCGTTCCATCGCGAGTAATCGACAGCGCCGCCCGCAAAGAAGAACAATACGGTCGCCATGAACGCGAACAGAAAGACGATGTTCCCGTCTCTATTCCGTGCAAAACTCTTTATTAGCGGCTTCAGACGGCGCGCCTTGCGCTTTTTGATGTCCTTGCCGGCTATACCGGTATTGATCACCAGCATAGGGAACTCCCCGAATACTACTTGTGCGGGTAGGACATTGCCGCCGTCTGCGTTAAAAGGGCGTAAGGAAACATCCTTAACGGCAGGAGAATAATCGCAAATGTAATAAAGTTATTTGTGCTTGTTTCAGCCTTGCAGCGCGCCGCACCCGGACCATTTGTGGATTGCAGGCGTTCTTCGCGCAGGCACAAACGTAGCTAATTCCAAACGCCAAATTGGCGCGGTCTATGTTTTTTTCGCCCGCTGCCTGCTGGAATGGGTCCGCGCCGGGATTGGCGCAATTGACTGGCCGGGCGGTTAACGCGAGCATAGCCAACCGATTCAATTTTGCGGGGCGACATGAAGATAATCTCCACCATAGCTGTCATGGCTGCGCTTGCCGGCGGCATTGCGCCGGCCTCGGCTGAAACGATTTACCTGACCGCGGGAGCGATGATCGATCCGGTCACCGGCGATGTGACGGAGCAGCCGGCGGTCATTATCGAGAATGGCGTCATCACCGCATCCGGGACGGCGGCGTCCGTTATCGCCCCAGAAGGCGCGCGGGAGATATCTCTGACGGGCAAGACGATCCTGCCGGGGCTGATCGACATGCACACTCACATCACCGGCGATCCGACCAAAGGCGGCGGCTATTCCTCTCTGGGCTATCAGAAGGAACGGTCCGTGATCTGGGGCGTCGTCAATGCCGGGCGCACGCTCAACGCCGGATTTACGACGATCAGGAACACCGGCGCTGACGGATACGAAACGCTGGCGCTGCGGGACGCCATCAATGACGGCGAAATCGCCGGTCCGCGCATGTTCGTCGCCGGCCCGCCGGTGGGCATCGTCGGCGGCCATTGCTCCGACAACAATCTTTTGCCGCCGGAGTATGAAGCGACCGGTGAGGGAGTGGCGACCGGCCCGTGGGAGATGCGCGGCAAGGTCCGCCAGAACATCAAGTACGGCGTCGACTTTATCAAGACATGCTCCACCGGCGGCGTATTCTCCAAGGGAACGCTGCTGGGCGCGCCGCAGGGAACGCCGGAGGAACTCGCAGCGATCGTTAATGAAGCACATTCGCGCGGGCTCAAGGTTGCGGTGCACGCACACGGCAATATCGGCATCAAAAATGCGATCCGCGCCGGCGCCGACACCATCGAGCACGCCAGCTATCTCGACGCCGAGGCGATCAATATGGCCAAGCGCAACGGCGTTTACTTCTCCATGGACATCTACAACACTGAGTACACGCTGGCCGAAGGCGAAGCGAACGGCGTGCTTCAGGAGTCGCTCGACAAGGAGCGCCAGGTCGGCGGCATCCAGCGCGAGAGTTTCCGTCAGGCGGTCAAGGCCGGCGCCAAGGTTGTCTTCGGCACGGACGCGGCGATCTATCCGCACGGGGATAATGCGAAACAGTTTTCGCGGATGGTGGAATTCGGCATGACCCCGCTGCAGGCGGTGCGCGCGTCAACCTCGCTGGCGGCGGAAGCCCTCGGAAAGGCCGGATCGCTCGGCTGCATCTCGGCCGGATGCAGCGCCGATATTATCGCCGTTGAGGGCGACCCGCTGGCGGATGCGGCGGTGCTGGAAAATGTGGATTTCGTTATGAAGGCCGGCGAGGTCCACAAGAATGAGACCTGATAATCATCAATAACACAGCAAAACCAACTATATAAAGCCGCTTCTTAACCATCTTTCCAGCTTTTGCGGTCGCGGTGGGCTCGCCTGTTGATCTTGTCCTTGCTGGCGGATTCCATTGAACAGACGGCCTGAATCCGTGATATTAACCTTATTCCGGCGAGAGGGACTGGAGGGGGAATATGCAGATGCAGATGAAACACCGTTTGGGGATCGCCGCCGCTGCGCTGACAGTCGGTTTTATGGGCGCGTCGCCAGCCATGGCCGGACGCTGCGGCCACTCATATCCTGTGGATGCGCCGACGACCCTCGCCAAGGTCGCGCGCGCCTGCAATGTTTCGCTTTCGGCGCTGCGCGAAGCCAACACCGGCGTTGACCCTAACTATGTCTCGCCAGGCGAGCATCTCGCCATTCCCGATGAGATCGCCTCCGCCACGGACATTCCCTCCGGCAGTGCGAACGTTGATGTTGCGGACAGCAGCTACGACACGCCGATTTATCATTATGCGGAATATACTGAGCCTGCCGACTCCAACCCTCAACCGTCGTCCGATCCGGCTTACGCCGGGCCGACCTATGTTTCCTCGACAACCGGGCCGTACTTTGTTCAGGCGAGCGCGCTCGGCGCGCCAGCGACCATGCGCGAGGATAAATCGCTGAGCTACCAGCAACTGTCTGCTGCGCGGATCCGCAATGCAGGCGCCGTTTATCGGCCGTCCACGCTGGTGAATTTCGCGCCGGTGCGCCCGGCCAATCCGAACTCGGTGATGATTTCAACCCGCGCGGACATGCTCTATGGCGATCCCTTGTCGCCGCTGATGGAATGCGCGGTCCTGCGCCGCCAGGAAAACGGCAAGATCAAGCAGGTGCGTGAATTCAAACCGCTCCCCGAGGGACGGGAGACGCCGGCTCACTGCGCTGAAGTGACCAGCATATCGGCAGGCGCGCCCATGCTGCTCAACAATAAGCTCGAAGCCAGCGATTTCCTTCGCTCGGAATATGAGGGCGTTTCGCAGCCGTCCATTTTCACCGTCCTGCAAGGCTATGTCAGCAGCGCCGACTCCGATTGCGTCACGCTTCGCTCTGACGACGGCATGGTCTGGCGGGTCAGCGTTCCGCTGGCGCCCATGGAATTGCTCGGCAAAGACGCGACCATCTGGGCCGAACTGACCGATGCGAAGCAATGCGGCGGGCTGATCATGAACCGCGCCGTCTACGCGGAACGGGTCAACTAAGTCAAAGCGCGACTTTTCAAACGACCACTCGACAACGTATGAGTTTGCCGAGGCGTACTGGTTGCGGTCTAAAAAGAATTATCACCACAATTAAACGCCGGGATTGTCATAATATGGACATGGCCGGCGTTTGCACTGGACGGCGAATGGAAGTTGACCAATGATCAGACCATCGGTCTTCATCAGGCTGGCGCTCGCAGTCAGCGCGTCCGGAAGGTGATTTGTGTTGAGCGGCATGTTGCAGATGAAACCGTTGCGAGCGCGCGTACGCGCGCGCGTCAGGGGCGAAGTCGAAGCGCATCTCGATAAAGCCGCGCAGGTCTATTTTGGCGATCCCGCGCTGTCGAAAATCGACTTCTCCGAACCTGCCGGCGAGGCGGCGCTTGTCGGTCCAGATTCCGTCTCATGGCGCATTTTCAAGAATCCGGTCACGCTGTTTATCGGCGGCGTCACGGCCGTCATTCTTGAGCTCGCCGAACCGAGGATCCGCACCGGCGTCTGGGAGAATACAACCTTTCGGACCAACCCGGTCGGTAGATTGAAGCGAACCGGCCTCGCGGCCATGGTGACGGTCTATGGCGCGCGCAGCATCGCCGAACAGATGATCGCGCGGGTCAACGCCATTCATCACAATATCGGGGGCGCGACCCCGAACGGCGTCGCTTTTCGGGCGAGCGAACCGGAACTGCTGACCTGGGTGCAGGCGACCGCCGCTTATGGTTTTCTCGAAGCCTACAGCAAATACGCGGCGCCGATCAGCGAATCCGATCGCGACCGCTATTACGCCGAAGGCCAGACCGCCGCCGCGCTCTACGGCGCCGCCGCTTCGCCAGCCTCGCGCGCGGAGCAAGACGCGCTGTTCGCCAACATGCTGCCGTCGCTCGAAGCCTCGGACATCGTCTTTGAGTTCCTGTCGATCATGAAAAAAGCCGAAGCGTTTCCGCAGCCGGCGCAACTGGCCCAGCGTTCGCTGGTGCGCGCGGCGGTGGATTTGACGCCGGCGCCGGTGCGCGCGGTGCTCGGTCTCGATGGGCGATACGGGCTTCGCCCGTTTGAAGGGCGCGTCATCTGCCGCATGGCGCGCCGCGCCGACCGGTTAATCCTGCGCTCGGGCCCAGCCGCCGCCTCATGCCGGCGGCTGGGGTTGCCGGATGACTATCTTTATCGCGGCCGCTAGTTCGCCGGCTCAAGCAGCAGCGCCGCTGCGATCGATTCCACTGCGATGTCGGCGTTCACCTCATGGCCCTGAGATGCGGCGAACACGATCAGTCCGTGGTCGGCGTAATGCGTCCAGTTCGCGGTGAAATTTTCGCTGCCGCCATTATGCCAATAGCTGCGCCCGAACTGCGGATGATCATCAACAACCAGGCCATAGCCAGCATAAGTCGGCGCGCCTTCGCCTTCGCGCACCATCGGCGTGTGGGAAAGCTGCATCGCCGCGCGGGACGTTAACGCGCCGCCCTCATAAGCGCGAAGAAATGCGATCATATGCGCCGCGCTCGCCACCATGCCGCCATTGCCGATAAGCGCCCAATGGGCGCGCCCGCCCCAGCTTGCCTGATCGATGGTCCGCCCGTCCTTGCTCAGCATCGAACGATCGGCGTCGAACGCCGCTTCATATCCGATATCGCCAGCATCGAGGCCGCCCAGCAAATCTTCACGGATGAAATCCTCGTAGGACTTGCCGCTGATCTTTTCGATGATTGCAGCGGCGAGCGAGACCCCGACATTGGAATATTCATAGGCCGAACCCGGTTCAAAGATCAGCGGTTCGTTCATGGCGCGTTTCAGGAAGTCGGCCTTTGAGAGATATTCGTCATCGCTGCCCACGGCATCAGCGAACCCCGCCGAATGGGTCAGCAACTGGTGTACGGTGATCGCGGCCTTGTCCGCCGGCGCATCGGGGAAAAAGTCTACGAGCCGGTCGGCCATGGAGAGCGAGCCGGCGTCGACCAGTTTCATCGCCGCTGCGCCGGTAAAGGTCTTGACGATGGAGCCCAGGTCAACCTGCGTTCGCTTGTCTGGCGCGCCTGTGGCGGTGACCTCGCCGAAGCCGGCGTAAACCGGCGCCTCGCCGTCATAGGCGACGGCGATGACGCCTTTGAACTCCTTGTCGGTCAGGGCCGCCATCGCGGTCTCAATCTTTTCGGCGCGCTCGTCCGATGCGGGCGCCTCCTCGGCGCAGGCTGGCAAGGGCGCAAGCGCAAGGCACAAAGCGGCGAGCGGACGGCGCCATGCGGTATGACGGCGGCTTGCGGGTTGGTTGCTTGTCTTCACTGAACTATCCTTTTTGCTGGTTGATTCCGGGGCTTTTTGCTCCAGAACCGCCGGAAAAGTCCTGAGGAGAGGTATCGAGACATGTCCGTGCAGGAGATTTTCCCGGATCAGGGGGCCGCTGCCGTTGCTGAACGGTCTGTGCGCATTGGCGCCGCCCTATATCATCCCGGCGAACGCAGGCTGGAGAGCGAACAGGAAACGCTGGTCCTGGAGCCGCGGCTTGCCGACCTGCTTGAGCGGCTCATTAGCGCGGGCGGGGCGGTTTCGCGCGATGATCTCCTTAACGATATCTGGGGATATGACGGCTCGGACGAGGCGCTGACCCAGGCGATTTCGAAATTGCGGCGGGCGCTCGGTGATGAACGGCGGCCTTACAGGATCATCGTCACCATTCCGAAATTCGGCTATCAGCTCCATGCCGCCGCTGTGGAGAAAACTGCGCCATCGGCCTCTCCGCCCGCTTTTGTCATGGCGCTCGGCGCCCATTTATCGGCAAGACGCGAATTCTATAAAGGCGTTGCTGTGGGCGTCGGGCTGATGCTCGCCGCAGGGATGGCCTACAAGCTGATGACCCCGCCCAGCACTATGGAGCGGGAAATGATTTTGTGCCCGCCGGGCGCGCCGGAAAGCGAGTGCGCGGCCATGCTCGATCGCTCCTGACAGTATTTGCGCGCAGCTTGCAACCGGCCTATGGAAGCGCCGTAGATTCAGACCGGAAACCGCATGACCGCCATCACCCCCGAAATCGTCGCCGGACACGGCCTCAAGCCCGAAGAATATGAGCGCATCAAGGCGCATATGGGCCGCGAGCCGAACATGGTGGAGCTTGGCGTGTTCTCGGTCATGTGGTCGGAGCATTGCTCCTACAAATCCTCGCGCCGGCACCTGAAGAAACTCCCGACGAGCGCGCCCTGGGTGATCTGCGGTCCCGGTGAGAACGCCGGGGTCATCGATATCGGGACGGACAAGGACGGCGTGCCGCTGGCGGCGATCTTCAAAATGGAGAGCCACAACCACCCGTCCTTCATCGAACCCTATCAAGGAGCGGCGACCGGCGTCGGCGGCATCATGCGCGACGTGTTCACCATGGGCGCGCGGCCCGTCGCCAACATGAACGCGCTCAGGTTCGGCGATATGTCCCATCCGAAAACGCGGCATCTGGTCGGCGGCGTTGTTTCCGGCATTGGCGGCTATGGCAACTGCATGGGCGTGCCCACCGTCGGCGGCGAGACGAATTTTCATCGCTGTTATAATGGCAACATTCTCGTCAACGCCATGACCGTGGGCGTCGCTGAGAAAGCAAAGATATTTTATTCCGCCGCGCGCGGGGCGGGGAACCCCGTCGTCTATGTGGGCTCGAAAACCGGGCGCGACGGCATTCACGGCGCCACCATGGCGTCCGCCGAGTTCGATGACGCGTCAGAGGAAAAGCGCCCAACGGTGCAGGTCGGCGATCCGTTCACGGAGAAACTGCTCCTGGAAGCCTGCCTTGAACTGATGGCGTCCGATGCGATCATCGCCATTCAGGATATGGGCGCGGCGGGGCTTACTTCTTCATCGGTTGAAATGGCGGCCAAAGGCGGCGGCGGCTTTGAACTCGATCTCGATCATGTGCCGCAGCGTGAAGAGGGGATGACCGCTTATGAAATGATGCTGTCGGAATCCCAGGAACGCATGCTGATGGTACTTAAGCCGGGCAGGGAAGACGCCGCCCGCGCAATCTTCGATAAATGGGGCGTTGATTTTGCGGTGATCGGCGTCACCACCGATTCCGGCCGCCTCGTCATCAAACATAAAGGCGAGACCGTCGCCGACATGCCGGTGCCGCCGCTCGCCGATGATGCGCCGAATTACGACCGCCCGTTTGCGACGCTCGAAAAACCGGCGCCGCTCGCCGATCCGTCCGTCACCTATCGCGAAGCCGAAGCGATCCTGCGCGCGCCGGGCAAGAGCCCGGACGAATTGCGCGCCATCGCCGATGCGCTGATCGCCGACCGGCTTGGCGATGAAGCGCTGGTCGACGGCGTCGGCGTCACCATCGCCAATGGCGAAGCGCGGATTTACGTCCGCTCGAAACCCGAAGGGGTGCGGTTCAGCGGTTTCGAGGAAGCCGCGCGCAATCTCGCCGCCGGCGGCATTGTCGAAACCGCCGAGGTCGATCATCGCGAACAGCAGCTCTCGCTCGCCGATGCGCCGGGTGGCGACACCATGCTCACCGCGCTGGCGAAACTCATGGGCTCGCCGGATCTTTGTTCGCGCCGCTGGATCTGGGAGCAGTACGACCACACCGTCATGGGCGATACGATCATCGCGCCGGGCGGCGATGCGGCGCTGGTGCGCATCCACGACACCACGCGGGCGCTGGCGATCACTACCGATGTGACGCCGCGCTATGTGAAGGCCGACCCGCGCGAAGGCGGCAAGCAGGCGGTCGCCGAAACCTATCGCAATATCTGCGCCGTCGGCGCGGCGCCGCTCGCCATCACCAACTGCCTCAATTTCGGCAATCCGGAACGGCCGGAAATCATGGCGCAGTTTGTCGGCGCCGTCGAAGGCATCGCCGAAGCCTGCGCTGCGCTCGACTATCCGGTGATCTCGGGCAACGTCTCTCTCTATAATGAAACCAATGGCGCGGCGATTCCGCCGACTCCGGCGATCGGCGGCGTTGGCGTCCTTGACGACGTCACCAAAGCCGTGCGCGTCGGCGGCGCCGAAGCCGGCGAGGAACTGATCGCCATTGGCGTGACCCGCGGCTGGCTCGGTCAGTCTCTCTATATGCGCGAGCTGTTCGGGATCGAGGAGGGCGCGCCGCCGCCCGTCGATCTCGCCGCCGAACGCAAGACCGGCGAATTGATCCGTAAGCTGATCGATGAGGGGTTGGTCACCGCCTGTCACGACGTTTCCGATGGCGGCCTGCTGGTCGCAGCAGCCGAGATGGCGCTGGCCGCCGGGCGCGGGCTTAATCTCGCAACGCCGGTCAAAGCGCGCAAGGCCGCCTTCTGGTTCGGCGAGGATCAGGGGCGCTACCTCGTCGCGGCCGCGCCCGCCGCCGCCGACACGTTGTTGCTCAAAGCAGCGATGGCGGGCGTTCAGGCCTCGAAGATCGGCCGTTTCGGCGGGCCGGACATCCTGCTCGATGGCAGGGATGCACTGTCGCTGCTTGATTTGTCTGATATTTTTGAATCTGCGCTGCCGGATTACATGAACGCGCTGACCCGAAAGGAGACCGCAAAAATGCCCATGGCTGGCGACGACATCAAGAAACTCATTCTCGAAGCGCTGCCCGATGCGGAGATCGAACTGGAAGACCTCGCCGGCGATAATGATCATTGGCGGGCGCGGATCATCTCCGCCGCCTTCAACGGCAAGTCCCGCGTGCAGCAGCATCAGCTTGTCTACCGCGCCTTGAAAGGCCGCATGGGCGGCGAACTGCACGCGCTGGCGCTGGAGACGGAAGGCCGGGAGTAGCGCTCAGTCTTTCGGGCAGGCTTTGAAAATCATCATTCTGTGCTAGTTTTCCCGCATGGGGAAATTGTTCCGCTTTCTGCTGATTACGGTTTTTCTCGCATGGGCGGCGCCCGCGCACGCCGATTTCGGCGACTGCACTGATCCCGATTACATGACCGGTTTTGTCGACGGCTCCGAAGGCGTCGATCCAACCGCGCCGAATATCGATATCAACTGCGTTGTCGAGTTTGAATTCGAATACGCGACCCCGCACGGAAACCGCCGCATTCGCGGCATCAGGGATATCAACGCCGACTGGGCGTTTCACGAAGGCGCGCTTGAACAGGTCGAGGCCGGCGCCCGCGCCGCCGTTGAAGCCATGAAACTGCTCGGCGACTATCGCGTAGACGACATCACCCTGCTGATTCTTGATGACACTTTCGGACGCATCGACGACGCGGAGGACGTGCGCACCGGCGCCATGACCATACGCAACAGCGGCAATGAGTGCCTGGTTGACATCTATATGCTGAGCGTGACGGGCGGGCCGAAATTCGTCCCTTATGTCATCGCCCATGAGATGTTTCACTGCATTCAGGATGCAACGCTGACCGACGCGCAGATGCGCACGTCCACTGGCGAAGGGGTTTGGTGGGCCGAAGGTTCCGCTGAATATTTCGCCGCCCTGGCCGATCCCGACAGCGCCTTGACGTTTAACCGCCCGCCGCGGTTTGAACGCCATATCGCTGAGGGCATGCCAATTTATGACATGGACTATGACCTCGCGATTTTCTTTTTCTGGTTTCACCGCGAGCGCGGGCCTGCGCAGTTGATTCCGTTCCTGCACCAGATGGCTTCGGATAATACGGATGCGGCGCAGCGCGCGGCCATGCGCACCGCCCTGACCGATGATGAATGGCTGCGATTTATTGAAGCCTATGCTGACCGCACCATCACAACGCCGGCCGGCGGAACGCTGGCCTTCTCCGATGAAGGAGAGCCGATCAAATTCGAAACCACGCGTACGGAGCGATTCACACTGGCGCCTTTTGTCATCAGGCATGGCTGGCTTACCTATGATTGCGGCGCCTGGGAAAACGAGCTTCGGCCCGACCCACTCAACCTCGCCGTCGGGCGAGAGGGTGAAACGGATTGGGGCGATCTCCCGGATCAGATCGACACAGAAGACGGAGAGGCGCGCTACCGTTACGCCGCCATCAACACAGGCGACGCGCCGCAGGAAGCAGAACTGGAAGTCAGGCGCACGCGCTCGTGCGAGCCGTGCAATGACAGCGAGGACATCGATATCTGCGTGGTCGGCGAGTGGGAGATGACCGGCGGCGGGCCAATCGAATGGATGCGCGCGCAAGGGCTGCCGATCACCGCCGCAGACCCCGGCCAGCGTGTCGTGCGTTTTGATGAGCGCGGCGTTTACTTCGCAAAAGCCTTTAGCGGCGCTCTTGAAATGGATCTGGGTGACGAGGGGGCTTCAGCAGAAGGCGAGACCTTGCCCGCTGCGGGACGGTGGTCGGTTTCAGTCCCTGAAAAGAAACTCGCCATTTGTCAGGATTCCGGCGGAATGACCGGCACGGTCAGAATGTCCAGTGGTGAAATACCGGTGGAGCAGCCGGGCGCCGGCACGCAGGTGATGGACTACGCATGCTCCAAAACAACGCTCGACACCTCGCTCGATGTCGGGGCCGGTTCACCTATCGAGACCACTTATACGCGGCTTACTCAACCGCCTCCTGAACTGGATTAACCAGACAGCCCTGCTGCGCTTGCGGCTTTCCGATCCGCCCGTTAGGTTCCCGTCAATCCTGAAATGAGGAACCCCCGCCCATGTCGCTTACACGCCTCCTGCTGCTCGCTACATCTGTCGTCGCCATCGCCGCCTGTTCGCAAAGATCTCAAAGCGAAGAGGGCGAAATCACCTATGAAGCCGACGATTCCAGTTCGACCGAACCGGGCCTTGAGACCGAGGCTACATGGGAGGCGCTGAGCGAAGCCGATGCGCGCGATTATTTCACTTACTCGAACTACAACGACATTCGCGTCACCCATGCCGATCTTGATCTCGCCGTCGATTTCGAAACGCAGACGATCGCCGGCACGGCGACGCTCGATTTCGAACGCCTGAACGAAGAAACCGGCGCGCTGGTGCTCGACGCCAACGATCTCGATGTGAAATCCGTTGAAACGCGTGTTGACGGCGACTGGCTCACCGCCGGGTACAAGATGGGCCCGGACGACGAAGTCATGGGTTCACGTTTTGAAATCACGCTGCCCGACGGCGCCGATCAGGTCCGCGTCACCTATGTGACGAGCCCGCAGGCGGAAGGGATTCAGTGGCTGGCGCCGGAACAGACCGCAGGCAAGGAATATCCGTTCCTGTTCACGCAGTTCCAGCCGCTCAATGCGCGCACCATGGTTCCGCTGCAGGACACGCCCGCCGTGCGCATCACCTATGACGCGCATGTCACGACGCCGCCGGAACTGATCGCGATCATGAGCGCGCGTCAGGATGAAAGCGGCGAACGCGACGGCGATTATTCGTTCCGCATGTCGCAGCCGATCCCGTCCTATCTGCTGGCGCTGGCGGTCGGCGATATCGAGTTCAAGGCGATCAGCGACAAGGTCGGCGTCTATGCCGAGCAGTATATTCTCGATGCGTCGGCGGAAGAGTTCGCCGATACGCCGAAAATGGTCGACGCCATCGAAAAGCTGTACGGCCCGTATCGCTGGGGGCGGTACGATCTGATCGTCCTGCCGCCGAGCTTTCCGTTTGGCGGCATGGAAAATCCGCGGCTTTCCTTTATGACTCCGACGCTGATCGCCGGCGACAAGAGCCTGACCAATGTAGTGGCGCATGAACTCGCGCATTCATGGTCCGGCAATCTCGTCACCAACGCGACCTGGCGCGACGCCTGGCTCAATGAAGGCTTCACCAATTATGTCGAGAACCGGACCATGGAGGCGCTGTACGGAACTGATCGCGCAGTCATGGAACGATATCTGGATAAGCAGTCGCTTTTGGCGGATGTCGCGGCGGCGCCCCGGCCCGAACTGACGCAGCTAAAGATGCCGGACGATATCGGCCATCCTGACGATGCGTTCAGCGACGTTTCCTATGTGGGCGGCAGTTTCTTTTTAAAATTTCTGGAAACACGCTTCGGCCGCGAGAATTTTGACGCGTTTCTCAAATCCTATTTCGAGCAATACGCGTTTCAGTCGATTACGACCGAAGACTTCCTAACCTATTTCGAAGACAACCTCTGGTCGGTCTATCCGGACAAGGTGAGCAAGGAGGAAATCGACGCGTGGGTGTACGCGCCCGGCTTCCCCGACAGCATCGAAGACCCGCAATCGGATGCGTTCGACAATGTGCAGGCGCAGCTTGATGCATGGCTCGGCGGCGGCAATGCGGACGGTCTGGAGACAACCGCCTGGACGGCCCATGAATGGCTTTACTTTATCGGCGCGCTGCCGGCGTCGATGACGCCCGAACAATTTGCAGCGCTTGATGCGCGCTTCAATCTGTCAACCTCGCAGAATGCGGAAATCGCCAATGCCTGGTATCAGAAAACCATCCCGGCGGGTTATGAACCGGCGTTTGAACCGCTGGATGCCTTCCTGATGCGGGTGGGGCGCGGCAAGTTCATCTATCCGCTCTACAAGAACCTGATCGACAGCGGTCGCCGCGAATGGGCGGCGGCGGTCTATGAACGCGCGCGCGCCGGTTATCATCCGATCGCCCAGCGCCGTATCGACGGAATTTTTGCGGAATAAAAAGCCGGGTGAGCGTTAAGCGCGCCGCCCAAAGCGAGCAGAGATCGTCAAAGATGGCTGACACATGGAAGCGTGTTTGGGTTGACATTGATGACGATGTTATCGAGCGCGATGACCCTTTCGAGATCATTGGTCCACTTTGGTGGGACGTTGACATCTACACTGACCTGGAAAATTTTGAAAAAACGTCCGCCCGTTTCACCGAGCCGCAAAAACATGTGCATGCCATTTGCTGGTATGATGCTGAGGTGAATAACGGAGGTCACCTTCAGTTCTTCACAAATTCAACCGGGATTGTCTGGCGGCGCGCGCTTGAGGGGTTAAAATCAGCCGGCATGACGGCGCACTTTGAAATCCTCTCCAGCGCATTAGCTCATTACGGCGGCGCTTTGCCCTTTGAGCGCGACGCGCGTGAAAAAATTATCGATGACAGCGGCGTGGATTTTTCCCGCCAGGATGATGACTATTACCGCTTCGAAACAGAGCAACTCGAAGCCCGGCTCATGGATTATATTCGGCTGAACCGCGATGCGTTCAAATGTTCAGGGTTTATTCAAACGCCTGTCGGCGAGCCATAAAGATGCTATTCGCTATTGGTCGACGGCCCGCGCAGCAGAATCTCCAGCATCGGGCAGACCATGACATGGCCGTCGAACACAGCGCCGACCACCAGCGTGTTGTCCCACACGGCGCCCACCGATGATCCATTGATCTCGCCATTGACGGAAACCAGCACATCCGAGGTCACGCCATTGCGCGGGTTGAGGCGGATCACATGCGACGGGGCGATAGCGTCGGGATTTTTCGCATGCTCGACAAAGTCGAAAATTTTCGAATGGCCGGCGACCCACAGGGCGCCGTCGCGCGAGACCTCGATATTGTCCGGCGCTGTTTTCACCGACAGGTTCTTGACCCGCTTCAGCGCGCCCGTCTCGGCGTTGCGGTCAAAGACGGCGATGCGGCGCTTCAATAACTCGGCCACATAAATCGTGGCGCCGTCGGCTGACTTGTTGATGCCGTTTGCATAGACGAGGCCGCCGAGAACAGAGCGCCCGGTCGTACCGTCGAAATAAACGACATCGGTGATGGGAAGGGCGAGATAGGATTCGAGCAGCGACAGCGGCCCGGAGTCGAACCGGCGGTCATTGGTGGCGTAGAACTGGCGCGGGCCGACGGCGACAATGTCGTTTGGCGAGTGCATCGCGTCGAACGAAACCGTTTCAACATGCGTCAGGTCGCCCGCCGCGCCGACATCGAAAATCTCCACCTGTTCCTCGCCCGAGGGCGGATGATTGATGACGAAGAGGCGCTTTTCGCCATTTTCGCCGCGCCACAGGCTGATCCCGTGCGGCAGGAAATTATCCATAGCGGGCGAGATGCGGCGGACGCTATCCGATCCGTCCATGCTCATGGCGTAAATGCCGTTGAGCGGATTAACGCCCGATGCGCCTTCATCATTGTACCAGTCGCGCCGGTCGGCGGCGGAGACATAAGCGAATTTCAGATCTGGATCGATTGTGACGTCTTCGGTGCCGGGCGCGATGTCGACGCGGCGGCACTGATCGACGAGTTTCGTGTCGAGCTTGGTGAATGCGCCTGACGCCGGGATCACATGATAGGCGAAACGGCCGGCGATAATGATCGCCAGCACAACCAGTCCCATCCACACATAGCGCATAAACGCCTCAACCAGCCGCCAATGAGAAGCGGCGCCTTCTCTTGCCCCAAACGCACCCAAGCAATGGCAGCATAACCCAGCGATGCCAGCGGCGCCAGCCGCCCCGATTGGCAGTCTGTTGGATTGACTGGCCTTTTCCGGGCCTGGCGGCCATAAGGCGGGGGCCAGGCAAGCCACGGATCGCCCTATGACAGACAAACGGATTATCGCCACCCCGCGTCAGTTGCCCGGCGCGCTCTCCGGCATGTTGCGGATGAAATATGAAGTTCGCGAACCCGAAGGGGCGGTTTGCGCGCCCGGCGCGTTCCCGGCGCTCGCCGATGGCGCGGAAGCGATTTTCGCCACGGCCTTTGACGATATGGATGCCGGTTTCATTCGCGCGCTGCCGGACAGCGTGAAGCTGATCGCCTCCATCGGCGTCGGCGTCGATCATATCGATCTGGCGGCGGCGCGAGAGCGCGGCATCGCCGTTTCCAACACGCCGGAAGTGACGACCGCCTGTCTCGCCGATGCGACCATGGGGCTGATCATCGCCGCCTGCCGCCGGTTTCGCGAAGGTCTCGACATTGCGCGCACCGGCGAGGGCCGGGGGATGCTGACGCCCGATAGCTGGGGCCAGCGGGTGACCGGCCGCACGCTCGGCATTGTCGGCATGGGCAATGTCGGCAGGGAAGTGGCGAAGCGCGCGAAGGGTTTCGACCTCAACATTCTTTACACCACGCCGCGCCCCTCGGCCGACATCGATGCGGCCTACGGCGCGCGCGCCGTGACGCTGGATGAGTTGTTGAAACAGGCCGACATCATCTCGCTGCATTGCCCGCACAAGCCGGAGACGCATCATCTCATTGATGCAGCGGCGATTGAGAAGATGAAACCGTCGGCGGTGATCATCAACATTTCCCGCGGGCCGGTGATCGATGAAACGGCGCTGATTGAAGCGTTGAAATCGAAACGCATTTTCGCCGCCGGTCTCGATGTATTCGAGACCGAACCCGACCCGATCCGCGAAGATCTTTACGCACTGCCCAACGTGTTCTGTCTGCCGCATATCGCCTCGGCCACATGGGAAAGCCGCGCGGCCATGGCGGCGCGTGTGCTCGCCAATATCGATGCGTTTTTCGATGCGGGCGCGCCGGCGGACCGGGTGGTTTAGGGGACTTGGTCTTTGCGGCGGGTTTCTCTTCCTCCGTTTACGGGGGAGGCGCCCAGAAGGAGCGATGGGGGGGTAGAAGCGCGCGCGTTCCCCTCTCCCTCAGGGAGAGGGGTCAGGGGTGAGGGTGTTCTCGCTCCTCCGGCGTTTTTCTGCAATACTGATTTAATGCACTCGCCGCCAAAAATCCGCCTCGCCCGCAGACTCCGGAAAGATGCAAATGCGCCGGAACGCATGGCGTGGAAGACCTTGCGGGAATTGCGAAAACACGGCTTTGCCGTCCGCCGTCAGCACCCCATCGGCCCCTACATTGCCGACTTCGCGGTGATGAAAGCGCGGCTGGTCATCGAAGTGGACGGCGCAATCCATGAACGCGATGATGTTCGCGCGCGTGATGAGCTCCGTGAACAGAAGATCATCGGCGAAGGCTGGCGCATCCTTCGCGTCGATGCGCAAACCGCCATGAGCGCGGATCATTTGCTGGGGCTGGTATGCAAAGAGCTTGGGCTTTGACCAGACGCATAACGCCCTCACCCCCGGCCCCTCTCCCACAGGGAGAGGGGAGATGCGCGGCGCCAAAACTCCGTACACGCATAAGGCGAGTGACAGTGCAGCATTTTACCTCAAATCTGTTGAATTCTTTCATAAAACCCAGTGTTGGTGAATAGTTATCCACCAAAACTGGAGCGGGGTTAAGGTTCGTGTCGCGTTGTCATGTGACCGGACGAAACGCGCCGATGCTTTTTGAAAAGCGGGCGCAACATATCTCAAAAGGTTCTTGCAGCGTCAGAGCGGGAGCGCGCGAGCGCGTCTCGCTCGGGCTCTTTGACATTTTGGTTTTGGCGCGGGCCGGACATGCGGTCTGGCAAGCGCCTTGTGAATGGTTGTTCGCGCAGAATCGGATCCGCGCGGGAGTGCGGCAGAGTCTGTCCCGCATCCCGCGCGGACCCGGTCCGCTGCCCGGCCATTAGGAAGTGAGCGTTGTCACCAGTTGACGCTATGAATGTCGATTTCGCCTTCATGGTCGCTGCGGCCGCTGGCGCTAGTGGACCAGCTCGTGACGAGAACGCGCTGGAGTTCGTATTTAACCTGCTTGCCGTCGTCTCCGGTGACGACCAGCGTCATGGAGGGGATGACGCGTCTTTCGCTGTAAAGACGCTGCATGCTCGCCGAGAGCGCGCCCGGCTTGACGAAAATTTTCGCCGTCGCCTTGGCGCCGCGAGCGGGCGGCGCATCCGAGCCGTTCCACAGGACACCGGTAATGACGGCCTGACCGCCCTTGATGGTTTCAGTTCGATTTGCGCCGACGGAAATCGTCTCATTGGCGCCAACGGACCGGGAACTGTTCGCTCCGGCAGCGCGTGCGGATTCCCCGTCGATGTCAGGAATGTTGATATAGCCTGAGAAGGCGGCGCTGGCGGCGCTGATGGAAAGCAGCGCCGAGATGCCTGCCGCCAGTAATGTCTGTATCATTTTCATCTCTTTTCTCCCTTAATTTGCAGCGTGATCGTCAGCCTGCACCGTGTATTTCACGACGATCTTGTTGTAACGGAACGTGAGGAAGCTGCTGCCTCCCGACCCACCCGTCTGGTAGCTGGAAATGATAATGTCCTCGAAAACGATGCCGGCGATGTCTGATCCGCCGCTATCGTTGACGATCAGCAGATCCTGACCATCGGCCATGGCGCGCCCGTTAGGTCCCCGCCGGAACCAGCGCGCGGCCTGTGCGCTGCTGGAGTCGATGACGCGGACATGGGCGATGCCGGGCCCGCCGCCTGCTGGCGGGGCGGCGGATCGTGCGGCGCCGAAGGTGACGGTTGACGCCTGAAATTGCATTTTGGCGCTTGAGAGGCGGCTTTTCATCTCCGCGGCGCTGGCGCTGTCAACATCGCCCGCAGCGACGAACACGCCGCCGGTGAACTGCGCCGATGCGGGCGCGATGAAGGCGAAACAGAACAAGGCGGCGGCGATGGATACTGTAAGGCGCATGGCGACTGTTCCTTTCCTTGCGCGCTGGCGGCGGCGCAGGGCGGCCGCCAGGCGTGCTGCAAATTGCTATCCGATTTTGTTGTAATAAAAAGCAACTTCCTCCGTGGGCCGATCGTCAGCGTCGCCGCTGGTGGACCAGCTTTTGATGAACACGCGTTCGAGCTTGTACTTGACCGTTTTTCCGCGCTCGGTGGTGGTGAGCGTCATCGCCGGAATCTGGCGGTTTTCGTCATACATCGCGCGCAGCGCCTGCCGCCCGGCAAAGCCGCGCTTGAAGACCACATTGACGACGCCGGAGCTTGGCGGCCTTGTAGCACCGCCGCTGTTGCTGGCGCCCCACGACCACGATTCAATTTGAAGTCCCTGATTATACACGCTGGAGCTGGCGCTCGCGGTCTCGGGGCCAAAGACGCCGTCGACTTTCAATGTATCGGCGTTTGCGGCGCCGGCCATGATCAGGACTGCCGCAAACACGGCGGTTACGGAATGGAATAGACGCATGATTTCTCTCCCTTGATATGTGTTCGTCGCTGACTGTTTTCGGCCGGTTGGTTAACGGCCGCAGTGACCGCCGTCACAGCCAGCGCATTTCCGGAAGCGCCAGATCAGCGCTTCTTACGCAACACGCGGCCAGCGCGCAGGGCGTCGCGGCCGAATTTCTTGCGGATGGCGTCGATGGCCTGTTCCTGTTTGGCGATCTTGGCATTGGCGTCGCCGAACAGATCCGGCGCGGCCATGGTTTCGCCAGCAGCAGAAAGGCCCGAAAACCCGACGCCAATCAGGCGGTACGCCTTTCCCTGCGCCGCATCATACAGCATCGGCTTGGCGGCGGCAAAGGCGATCCGCGCCAGATTGGATGGCGCATCGAGCGTTGTCCGGCGGGTGATGCTCTTGAAATCGCCGGTTTTCAGCTTGAGCGTCACCGTCCGGCCTTCAAAAGCAGACGCCTTCATCCGTGCCGAGACTTTCTCGCAAAGCTCCCACAAGACGTCTTCGAGCCATTTGACGTCGCGCATGTCGGTGTTGAAGGTTGTTTCGGATGAAACGCTTTTGGTTTCGCGATCGGGCTTCACCGCGCGGCGATCGTCGCCTTGCGACAGGCGGGCGAGGCGCAGCCCCATCTCGCCATAGCGCTTGGCGAGATCGCCTGCATCGGCGGTTTGCAACTGGCCGATGGTTTTAATGCCGTCCTGTTCGAGCCTTTTGGCCATGGCGGCGCCGACGCCCCAGATCATCGTGACTTTCTGGCGGGCGAGAAAGGATTTGGTTTCCGCTTTGCCGATCACCGAAAAGCCGCGCGGCTTGTCGAGATCGGACGCCATCTTGGCGAGGAATTTGTTGTGCGACAGACCGATGGACGCCGTGACGCCCAGTTCGCTGGCGACCCGCGCCTGAAGCTTTGCGAGCGTCATCGCCGGCGGACCGCCATGAACGCGCGCGGTGCCGGTTAAATCCATAAACGCCTCGTCAATCGACAGGGGCTCCACCAGCGGCGTCAGGTCGAGCATCATCATCCGCACGGCGCGGCCGACCTCGGCGTATTTGGCCATGTCCGGCTTGATGATCACAGCGTTGGGGCAGGCCTCGCGGGCCTTGAACATCGGCATGGCGGAGCGGACGCCATAGGTCCGCGCCACATAACAGGCGGTCGAAACGACGCCGCGCACGCCGCCGCCGATGATCACCGGCAAATCCTCAAGCTCGGGATTGTCGCGTTTTTCGATGGCTGCATAAAAGGCGTCGCAATCGAGGTGAGCGATGGAAAGTCCGAACAGCTCCGGGTGGGCGATGATTCGCGGCGACCCGCAGGCGCTGCAGCGCGGCCGCGCGGCGTCGCCCGCTTTTTCCGATCGTGAAGCGGCGAGGGCGTAGCAATCCCGGCAAAAGCCAGTGTTTTCGCCAATTTCAATCATTTAACAAAAGGTTACCGGCTGAATAAGCCCGGAAAATCTTGCGCCGGGCGTTCACGATAAACATTCAATTAAGACCTTTTGCGCAAAACTTTCCATCCGCAGGCCCGATTCGCAGTTCAAGCCGGATTCTGGATGGGATTTGGGCCCGCGCGAACGGATAAAAAGGCGTACTATGTCGGCTATGGAAAAGCTTGATTATTCAGCCCTCCCGAAAACGGTGCTGATCGTTGAGGACAACGAGCTGAACATGAAGCTGTTCCGGGACCTCCTGGAAATCCACGGCTATCAGACGCTTGAGGCGCGCACCGGCCCGGAAGCGCTGGAATGCCTCAAGGAAAACCGTCCTGATCTGATTTTAATGGACATCCAGCTTCCCGAGGTTTCGGGGCTGGAAGTCACGCGGGAAATCAAAAGCAGCCCAGAACTGTCTGATATTCCGGTAATTGCGGTGACCGCTTTCGCCATGAAAGGCGATGAGGAGCGTATCCGTCAGGGCGGCTGCGAAGATTATATCGCAAAACCGATATCGGTCGCCTCGTTTCTTGAGAAAGTGAAAAGGTATTTGGATTAGGCTCCGGCTTAGTTGAAACCCTTCAAGACACGGGGGCTGCATGACGGCGCGCGTATTAGTCGTCGACGACCTGGAACCAAACGTCAAACTGCTCGAAGCGAAATTGCGGGCGGAGTATTTCGACGTATTGGGCGCGTATTCAGGTCAGGAAGCGATCGATCTGGCGGCTGCGGAGAAGCCGGATATCATCCTGCTCGACGTGATGATGCCCGGCATGGACGGTTTCGAAGCCTGCCGCAAACTCAAATCCAATCCCGAAACCATGCACATTCCGGTGGTCATGGTCACCGCGCTCGACCAGCAGGCCGACCGGATTTCAGGCCTTGAGGCGGGCGCTGACGATTTCCTGACGAAGCCGGTTGAGGATCTGGCGCTGTTTGCTCGTGTGCGGTCGCTGACCCGGCTGAAGATGATGACCGACGAGCTGCGCGCGCGTTACGCGACCGGCAAGGACCTCGGCATTGTCGGCCAGATCAATCTCGAAAACGAAGAAAGCGAATCCCGGATTTTTCTGATCGATGACAATGAAGATCAGGCCGAGCGGCTGATGTCTTCGCTCGGCGGCGGCAATTTCCAGGTCATCCATGAGGCCGATCCGGAAGTGGCGCTGACCCGCGCGCGCACTGGCGAGTTCGATCTCATTCTGGTGAACCTTTCCATCGAGGCCATGGACCCGCTGCGGCTGTGTTCGTCGATCCGCTCGTTTGAAGAAACAAGGCTGACGCCGCTTCTGGCCGTGGTCCGCCATGGCGACACGCGCAAGCTGGTGCGCGCCCTCGATATCGGGGTCAACGACTATGTCACGCGCCCCGTCGACAAGAACGAACTGAGCGCCCGTGTGGCGACGCAATTGCGGCGCAAACGCTATGTGGATCAGTTGCGCTCGTCCTTCCAGGTCAGCCTAGAGATGGCTGTGACCGACCAGCTTACGGGCCTTTACAACCGCCGCTATCTCGCCAGCCATCTGTCGGCCATGTTCGACCGCGCTTACTGGACCGGACGCCCGCTCTCGGTGATGGTCATCGACATCGACCACTTCAAATCCGTCAACGACATTCACGGCCATGATGTCGGCGACCGGGTGTTGAAAGAGTTCGCCGACCGCATCGCCAATTCGGTGCGTGGCATCGATCTCGCCTGCCGCTATGGCGGCGAGGAATTTCTGGTCGCCATGCCAGACACCGATCTCGCGTTCGCGTCCGTCGTCGCCGAACGTCTGCGCCAGGAGATCGCCACGGCGAAATTCAATCTCAACGCCGGCCGCGACGAACTGGCGGTGACGGTCTCGATCGGGCTCGCCTCCACCGAAACCGGCCCGGAGGAAGACAGCGCCCAGAAGCTGATCAAGCGCGCCGACGAGGCGCTCTATGAGGCCAAGAACGGCGGCCGCAACCGGGTGATCCAGAGCGCGGCCTAAGGTCATTCGCCCATCCTTCGAGACGAAATTTTTCCTTCATCCTGAGGGCGGCGACGCCGCGTCTCGAAGGACCAAGGAAAAATTTCTCCTCAGGATGAAGGCATTATTAGACAACAAAAAAGCCGCCCGAAGGCGGCTTTTTGAACACGGGCAAAGGCTAATCTTACTTGATCTTGCCTTCCTTGAATTCGACGTGCTTGCGCGCGACCGGGTCGTACTTTTTCAGCACGAGTTTTTCGGTCATGGTGCGCGTGTTCTTCTTGGTCACGTAGAAATAACCCGTTCCCGCGCTCGAATTGAGCCGGATTTTGACGGTGGTTGGTTTGGCCATGGGTCGCTCCTCGGACCTGAAAATCGCGTAAAATGAGGGCGGACCATACTCACGCCCTTTTAAGTGTCAAGCCGTGGCCGTTGTTTTTCTCGCCGCGTGAACACGCAAGAGGCGATCAAAACTCCGCTGCGACGTCTGCGGAATCGTCTCCGTGATCGGCGAAGCCGTGCATGCGGTTCGCCCATTGAAGTCCGATCAGGGCGCCTTTCGACGCCGGCAGCATCCACCAGCTCGCAGCGATCATTAACGGCAGCCAGATCGCGAATTGCAGCCCGATCGGCGGATCGAAAAGCTGCTTCATGGCCAGCGCCAGCGGGATCATCACATGGCCGATGACGATGATGGTGAAATAGGGCGGGGCGTCGTCCGCGCGGTGGCCGGAAAGGTCGAGACCGCAGCTTTTGCAGGCCTCATGGGTCTTCACATAGCTCCGATACATGCGGCCCTCGCCGCATTGAGGGCAAAGATGGCGCATGCCGCGGCCCATGGCGCTCCACACGGAACGCCGGCCCGTCTCGCCGCCGAAGGTCTCGATTGAACTCGCCATCAGATGCTTATGGGGAGCGGCGCCGCTGGCTTCAACGCGGCGAAGCGGCGCGGGCGGAACGCTTTCCTCCCCCGCACTCGCGGGGGAGGTGTCGGACCGGACGCCAGTCCGGAACGACGGAGGGGGTGAGTTGTGTGTTTCTATGTGAGGTCAGAACCCCCTCCGTCACTTCGTGACACCCCCCCGTAAACGGGGGAGGAATAAAGAGGTCAGCCGTCGTTTCCAAACACCCGCTTGAAGATCACATCCACATTCTTGGTGTGATAGGCGAGGTCGAACAGGGCCTCGAGCGCATCAGCCGAGAGATGCTTCGTCACCTCCGCATCGGCCTTGAGATTGTCGAGGAACAGGCCTTCGCCGCGCCAGGCCGGCATGGCGTTGCGCTGGACCAGGGAATAGGCCTCCTCGCGCTGAGCGCCCGCCTGCGTCAGCGCCAGCAGCACGCGCTGAGAAAAGATCAGCCCGCCGAGCTTGTTCATATTGTCGAGCATCCGCTCCGGATAGACCACAAGGTTCTCAATGACGCCGGCGAGGCGATGCAGGGCGAAATCGAGATGGACCGTGGCGTCGGGCCCGATGCCGCGCTCGACTGAGGAATGAGAAATATCGCGCTCATGCCAGAGGGCGACGTTTTCCATGGCGGGAATGACGCTCATGCGCACCAGCCGCGCGAGGCCGGTGAGGTTTTCGGTCAGCACCGGGTTGCGCTTGTGCGGCATCGCCGACGAGCCCTTCTGGCCTTTGGAGAAGAACTCTTCCGCCTCGAGGACTTCCGTGCGCTGAAGGTGACGGATTTCCGTCGCCAGTCTTTCCACCGACGAGGCGATAACGCCGAGCGCCGCAAAGAACGCAGCATGGCGGTCGCGCGGGATCACCTGGGTCGAGACCGGCTCAACCGTGAGGCCCATTTTCGCCGCCACATGCCCTTCGACGGACGGGTCGATATTGGCGAAGGTGCCGACCGCGCCGGAGATGGCGCAGACAGCAATCTCCTCGCGCGCCGCTTCAAGCCGCCGTTTGCCGCGCTCAAACTCCGTGTAAAAGCCCGCAAGCTTGACCCCGAACGTGGTCGGCTCGGCATGGATGCCATGGCTGCGGCCGACGGCAACCGTGTCCTTGTGTTCCAGCGCGCGTTGTTTCAGCGCCGCCAGCACCCGATCCATGCCTTCGAGCAACAGATCCGAGGCGCGGGCGAGCTGCACCGACAGGCAGGTGTCGAGCACATCGGAGGAGGTCATGCCCTGATGCACGAAGCGGGCGTCTTCGCCGACAAATTCCGCGAGGTGCGTCAGGAAGGCGATGACGTCGTGTTTCACTTCGCGCTCGATCTCGTCGATGCGCGCCACGTCAAACTCGGCCTTGCCGCCTTTTTCCCAGATGGTCTTTGCGGCGGCGGCGGGAATGACGCCAAGCTCGGCCAGGCGGTCGGCGGCGTGCGCCTCGATCTCGAACCAGATCCGGTATTTGGAAGCGTCGGACCAGATCGCCGCCATTTCCGGACGGGTGTAACGAGGGATCATCTAACGGCTCCGTTGCGGTTCAGCGGCGTCGCCCGTCAGCTCGCCAGCATGCGCATCATCTTCAAGTTCAAGGCTGCCCATGGGCGCGTCACGCAAGGGCGCCGGGGCGGGCGGCGCGGCGCGCTGGCCCCATATCCACCAGCCGGCGCCGAGTCCGATCGCAAAAGCGGCGAACAACAGCGCCCACATATGTACGGCGAGCCAGAGCATCGCGCGTCTCCCTCCGCGCGCTTATCGGCGCTCGATGGCGACATAGTCGCGTTGCGGCGCGCCGGTGTAGATCTGACGCGGACGGCCGATTTTCTGGTTCGGATCTTCGCTCATTTCCGACCATTGCGCGATCCACCCGACCGTGCGGGCCAGGGCGAACAGCACGGTGAACATCTCGGTCGGGAAACCGAGCGCGCGCAGCGTGATGCCCGAATAGAAGTCGATATTCGGATACAGTTTCTTCTCGACGAAGTAAGGGTCTTCGAGCGCGATCCGCTCCAGCTCCATGGCGACCTGCAACAGCGGGTCTTCGTGAACGCCGAGCGCGTCGAGCACTTCGTGACACGCCTTGCGCATGACTTTCGCGCGCGGGTCGTAGTTTTTGTAAACGCGGTGGCCAAAGCCCATCAGGCGGAACGGATCGTTCTTGTCCTTGGCGCGGGCGATGAACTCGGGAATGCGGTCAACGGTGCCGATTTCTTCCAGCATGTTGAGCGCCGCCTCATTGGCGCCGCCATGGGCCGGGCCCCAGAGCGAGGCGATGCCGGCGGCGATGCAGGCGAACGGATTGGCGCCCGACGAACCGGCGAGACGTACGGTCGAGGTCGATGCGTTCTGCTCGTGATCCATATGCAGGATGAAAATCTTGTCGAGCGCGCTGGAGAGCACCGGATTGACTTCGTACTCTTCGGCCTGAACTGCAAAGCACATGCGCATGAAGTTCGACGTGTAATCGAGATCGTTGCGCGGAAACACAAACGCCTGACCGATGGAATATTTATACGCCATGGCGGCGATGGTCGGCATTTTCGCAATCATGCGGTGGCTGGCGATCTTGCGCTGCTTCGGGTCGGAAATGTCGGTGGAGTCGTGATAGAAAGCGGACAGGGCGCCGACGACGCCGACGCTGATCGCCATCGGATGCGCATCGCGGCGGAAGCCGTTGTAGAAATTCTTGAGCTGTTCGTGGACCATGGTGTGCATGGTGATCGCGTGATCGAAATCAGCACGCTGCGGCCCGTTCGGAAGCTCGCCATGCAGCAGCAGATAAGCGACTTCGATGAAGTTGGATTTCTCGGCGAGCTGGTCGATCGGATAGCCGCGATAAAGCAGGATGCCTTCGTCGCCATCGATAAAGGTGATCTTGGATTCGCAGCTTGCGGTCGAGGTGTAGCCGGGATCGAAGGTGAAGGCGCCGGTCTGTTTGTAGAGGGCGCGGACATCGATCACGTCGGGACCGTGAGTCGCCTTGAAAATCGGCAGTTCGGCTTCTTTGCCGTGAATAGAGAGTGTTGCTGTATCCGTTTGTTTTAATTCGCTTTTCATGGATTAAGCCTTTTCTTTTGCGGTGCGTCATCGCATGTTGCGGCGCACACTAGCCAGTTTACGAAACGGATTCCAGTCCTGGATCAGGCGGCCTGATCGGCAAGGCGGGCGCGTGATTCGTCCCGCCCCAACCCATATAGCACCTGACCCAGCCCCGGCGAAGGGCGGCCGGCGGTCAGGGCCGCGCGGGCGGGCGGTCCGATCACGCCAAAACCGATATTACGCGCCGCGACGAAGGCCTGAAGCGCCGCATCGAGCGCCGCCGCCGACGCCCAGATTTCCGGGTCTTCCAGCGCTTTCAGCAAGTCACCGAGAATGGCGCGGGCGCCGTCTTTTTCGAGCGGCTTTGCCGTTTTGCCAGCGATTTCCAGCGGCCGCGCGAGAAACAGATACTCGCTGGCGGCGGCAGCGTCGGCGAGCGTCGCGCAGCGGGGTTTGAGGAACGGCGCCGAGCGGGCAAGCCGCGCCAAATTCTCCGTATCGAGATCAATGTCTGCGGCGGTAAGAAACGGCGTCACCCATGTGACGAAATCATCGTCGCTGAGCGCGGCTACGTAATGCGCGTTCACATGATTGAGCTTGTCGAGGTCGAGCCGCGCCGGCGCCTTGTTGATGCCCTTGAGATCGAAAATCTCTTTGGCGCGGTCATAGGGAATGATCTCTTCGTCGCCATGGGCCCAGCCGAGCCGCAACAGATAATTGGCGAGCCCTTCCGGCAAATAGCCAAGGTCGCGATAGGCCTCGACGCCGAGCGCGCCATGACGCTTCGACAGCTTCGCGCCGTCCTGTCCGTGGATCAGCGGCACATGCGCGAAGACCGGCACGTCCCAACCCATGGCCTGATAAATCTGCGTCTGGCGGGCGGCGTTGTTCAGATGATCGTCGCCGCGAATGACATGGGTGACCGCCATGTCGTGATCGTCAACGACGACAGCGAGATTGTAGGTTGGGGCCCCCTCAGAATCAGAATTGGCCGAACGCAGGATAATCAGATCGTCGAGCGCGGCGTTCGGGAATGAAACGCGGCCCTGCACCGCGTCCTCGACAATCGTCTCGCCGTCGCGCGGCGCCTTGAAGCGGATCGCGAACGGCGCATCGGGCGCGCTGGCGGGATCGGCCTCGCGCCACGGGCTTTCAAAGCGAACGCCTTCCTCGCGCGCCCTGTCGCGGGCGGCGTTGGTTTCATCGGCGCTCATATAGCAGCGATAGGCTTTCCCGGCGGCGAGCAGTTCCTGCGCGACTTCGGCGTGACGAGCCGCGCGCGCATATTGCGACACCGGCTCGCCGTCCCAGTCGAGGCCGAGCCAGGTCAGCCCGTCAATGATGGCGCCGACCGCCGCCTCGGTATGGCGGGCGCGGTCCGTATCTTCGATCCTGAGCAGGAATTTGCCGCCGCGCCCGCGCGCATAAAGCCAGTTAAACAGGGCCGTGCGCGCGCCGCCAATATGAAGATAGCCCGTGGGCGAGGGGGCGAAGCGCGTGACGATGTCAGTTTTTGGGCTGTTCATGGCTTGCAGAGCGGGCTCTTTTTCAGTTGCATGGAGGGGCTGATGATGCGGCGCGGGATACCATAGGAGCCATCCGGTGCCTATGCCTCAGCCCTGGGCTATCTGGCCCGCCCACGACCTGGTTGCGTTTCAAACTCTAAACGGAAGCAACAATGGTCGCTGATCTCGCCAGAATGGCGCCGGAACAGGACGAACTCGCGGAAGCGCCGCCGGTTGCGCGCATGCTGTTTCTGGCGCGCGGCACGGTCCGGCGCTGGGCGGCGCTCGATATGGCGCGCCTGTTATTGTGGGCGCCGGTGATGACCGGATTGGGCGCCGGGATTTATTTCGGCCTCAAGCTTGAACCGCAATGGCACTGGGGCGCGGCGGCGCTCATGGTCGGCGCGCTCCTGGCATTTCTGCGCTGGCCGCTCCAACGGGCGGGCGCGGCGCTGATGTTCGCCGCGCTCGGATTTGTCGCCGCCGATCTGCGTACGGCGCGCGTTGACGCGCCGCAACTCGCCCGCGAGCTGGGCGTTGTCTGGACAACGGGGCGGCTTCTCGCCGTCGATGAAAGCGCGAAGCAACGCCGCTATGTGCTGGCGCTTGAGGCCATTGACGGCGTCGCCGCCGATGAGCTTCCGGCGCGGGCGCGGATCACCTGGCGCGGCGAAGGCTTTGACGCGCTGCCCGGCGACCTCATCCGCGTACGGGCGCGCTTGTCGCCGCCGCCGCCGCCCGTAGCGCCCGGCGATTTCGATTTCGCCCGTCAGCTTTATTTCCAGCGGATCGGCGCGGTGGGCATCGCCGTGACCGCGCCCGAGGTTGATCCGTCAGCGGAACAATCGCGCGGACAGAAACTGGCGGCGCGCATCGAGACCATGCGGGTCGGGCTGGCGCGCCGGATTATCGAGGCCGCGCCGGGGCAGGGCGGCGCCATTCTCGCCGCCATCGTCACCGGCAAGCGCGGCGCCATCACCGAACCCTCCGAAGCGGCGCTGCGCGATGCAGGCCTCGCACATTTGCTGGCCATTTCGGGCCTGCATATGGGGCTCGCCACCGGGCTGGTGTTCTTCGCCGTGCGGTTCGGGCTGGCGGCGATTGAACCCGTTGCCTTGCGGTTTCCGATCAAGAAATGGGCGGCAGCGGCGGCGCTCGCCTCCGGCCTCTTCTATCTGATATTATCCGGAGGCGGATGGTCGGCGCGGCGCGCCTTCATTATGGCGGCGATCATTTTCCTGGCGGTGCTGGCGGATCGCCGGGCCCTGTCGCTGCGCAATGTGGCGGTGGCGGCGATGATCATCCTGCTGACCACGCCCGAGGCGCTGTTCAGTCCCGGCTTTCAGATGTCGTTCGCGGCGGTGACGGCGCTGATCGCCGCTTATGAATGGATGGGCGCGCGGGCAACGCCGGCGCCGGACTTTTCCTGGCCCATACGATTTCGCCGCTTCATCATCGCGCTGGCTGTGACCGACACCGTTTCGGCGCTGGCGACGGCGCCCTATGCGCTGTTTCATTTCAACCGCGTGGCGATCTATTCGCTGCCCGCCAATATGGCGGCGATGCCGATCATGGGGTTTGACATTGTGCCGTTCGCGGTGATCGCGCTGCTGCTGACGCCGCTCGGTCTTGACGGCTGGGCGTGGCGGGCCGCCGCCTGGTGGATGGAGCAGGTCTTGCGGATCGCCAGCGGCGTTTCCGGCCTCGAAGGCGCCGTTTCCATCACCGCGCAATGGCCGCTGGCGGCGATGCTGGTGCTGACCGCCGGCGGGTTGTGGCTGTGCCTGTCGCGCGCGCCATGGCGGCTCGCGGGGCTCGCCTCAATTCCCATCGCGGCGTTGCTGGCGGCGGGCACGCGGCCGCCGGTGCTGTTCGTGTCGGCCAGCGGAACCAATGCCGGGGTGATCGCGGAAAATGAAGCGGGCGAACGGGCTTTATATGTCCACGCCACGCGGCGCGAAAAATTCGCCGCGCTGATGTGGGAAGAGGCGGCCGGTTTCGATCCGGAACGCGAGCGTCCGCAGCCCTTCGCCGAGATCTTTGCCTGCGATGAAAGCGGCTGCAGCGGCGCGGTGACGGACAAGGCGGTCGTCACAGCGGCATTCGCTGCGGACAAAGCGCGCCTCGCCGAAGATTGTCAGCGGGCGGCGCTTGTGGTGGCGTTCTTTCCTGTCAGCGCTGAGGAGTGGCGTTCCTGCCGAGCGTTCCTGATCGACCGGCGTTCGGTCTGGCGGCGCAGCGCCCATGCGGTGTGGATCGAGCGCGACGAAACGCTGCGGGTGAAGACGGCGAACGAGGTGCGCGGGCAGCGACCGTGGACGGGCGGGGGGTGACGCGTTTTGTAAACCTTGACGTTGTCATCCCGTGTGCTGCGCAGCGCGAAGCGGTGCGCTGCTAACACGGGACCCATAGCAAGGAGGAGAGGTTCGTCCGTGGGTCCCGGATCTGCGAAGCCGCATTCCATGCTGCATCGCGTCCGGGATGACAGCTCTGACGTCGAAGCGCCAATTCTGCTAATTATACCGCCGCATCAGACCCACCAGCTTGCCCTGAACTGCAACGCGATCGGGGCCGTAAATCCGGGTTTCAAAGGCAGGGTTGGCGGCTTCGAGCGCAATCGACGCGCCCTTGCGGCGCAGGCGTTTCAAGGTCGCTTCCTCGTCATCGACCAGGGCGACAACGATGGCGCCGTTTTCCGCGTCGGCGCAGCGCTTGATGACCACATAGTCGCCATCCTGAATGCCGGCGTTGATCATCGACTCGCCCTGCACTTCGAGAATGTAGTGATCGCCCTTGCCGACAAAGGCTTCCGGCGCGGAGAAGCGGTCGACCTCGTGCTGGATCGCCTCGATCGGCGTGCCGGCGGCGATGCGGCCCAGCACCGGCAGATCGACAACCCCGGCGGGCGGCGGCGAGACCCGCGCGGCCGGACGCTGGTTCGGCTGCATGCGCGCGCGCTTGAAATTGGCGTCGACCACCGCCGGACGGAATCCTTTTTGCGCGGGCGAGGGCGTAGCATCCGCGCCAGCCGCCGCCATGCCTTCGGGCAGGCGCAGGACTTCGAGGGCGCGGGCGCGGTGCGGCAGGCGGCGGATAAAGCCGCGCTCCTCCAGCGCCGTAATGAGGCGGTGAATGCCGGACTTGGACCGCAAATCGAGCGCTTCCTTCATCTCGTCGAAGGAGGGCGAGACCCCGGTGGCCGTCAGGCGTTCATTGATAAAGTTCAGCAATTCGTGCTGTTTTTTGGTGAGCATAACGCACTCAATTCTCTTTCTTCTTCCAGTCTTCTTCGTCCAGTCGTTTGGCCGGCTGGCGCGCGGTTTTCCCCCAAAAGGCGGGCCGGACGCCAAACTTTCTCCGCAAGGCTGTTTGCACTGCCGAAACGACAACAGAACAAAACAACAACGATGTTCTATTGATGTTCTTGTTGGGCGTCAACTGCTTAGCCTGGGGAAAACCGCCCGGGCGGGGCTGGCGGCCGTTTTGGCGCCGCACCGGCACGCCTGCTGACCTGACGGGAGGATCAAGCGGGGGGCCGCCTTGAGCCGGGATCAGGACCGGCCGCGCTTCGAAAGCGGCTGTCCGCACTATAGCGCAGTCTCCCGCTTTTGTCGCCGCCAGCCTGGATGCGCGGCGCGGCGGCGCAATAGCGCAGACATTCTCCGGGCAGAAACAATTTCACGGAACGAACCGCAGTTAAGCTTCCTTAAAAAACACCGGCTTTATCGCGTCCGCCGGGACAGTGAAGGATGATTACAACCTTTAGATGACTGGTTCATGGTAAACGCCGCATCTATTTTTATTGCGTGTACTGATTTTTTGCTTTTCCCATTGACGCCGCTCCCTTTTCCAGACTAACTCCAAACACGGGTGTATTGGGGTTATCATGAAAATTAAAACACTATTGGCCGCGTTCGCGGGCGCATGTTTTGCCGCCGCGACGCCGGCGACTGCTGCTGTCACAACGACATGCGGCGATCCGTCGACATGTTCGCTCACCGCTTTGTTCGGCGGCGATTCCATCACGGTCGATAACGTCACTTTCGGCTCGTTCAACTTTACCGATGGCGACGATTTCGGCACCATCGGCGTCGATGCCGATGCGATATCCGTCACCGGCGTCAGCGGCATGAACTCAGCAGCGCTCGAATTCAGCATCGATCCGGCGCTGAGCGTTGCGGGCGATCTCGACTTTATCGGCTATATTTTTGATTTCCTCGCCGATGTCGATCTGATGTCCGGTCAGGAAATTATCGGCGCCACGCTTTCCTTCGCGGGAACGGGCCTCGACATTACCGGCGACGCACAGGCGCTGGCGACCTTCGTGCTGGACGGCGGCGACTTCCTCGACATTTTCGATGACTCGATCGCTGGCGAGCAGACTTCGTCTTCGGCCATGCTGGCGAATTTGACGTCGCTCGCAGTGCTGGCCGAGCTCGGCGCGCTGGGATTTGAAACCGCCGCGCTGGCGAGCATTTCAAGCTTCCGCATCGAACTCCAGCTTAGCGCCGCCGATGTCGCCGACATTCCGCTCCCAGCCGCGCTGCCGTTGTTCGCGCTCGGTCTGGCGTCGTTCGGTTTCGCGAGAGGGCGTAACCGCAAGGCGGCTTAAAGATTTCTGCCAGCGATCAGCAATGATCGCTGGATCTATGCCGGCAGACTGTATTTCGGCCCTTCCTGTCATGCTTGCGCCTCTCATGCTTGAGCCTGTCATTCTTGCGTCTGTCTTGCTTGCCTAAGACACGTTTTTCATCGTCCGCGCCATCGGCCGTTTTTCGGGGCTCCTATGGGCGACGCTTTTCACTCGGGAGAGAGATCATGAAACTGAACAAACTTCACCTCGGCGCGGCGTCACTGGCCATGCTGGCGACGGCCGGCGTCACCGCCCCGGCGAACGCTGGCATTGAGCCCTATATCGGCGAAATCTACTGGGTCGGGAGCAATTTTTGCCCGCGCGGCACCGCTGACGCCAGTGGACAAATTTTGTCTATCGCCCAAAACACCGCTCTGTTTTCACTTCTTGGCACGACCTATGGCGGCAACGGCCAGACAACATTTGCGCTTCCCGATCTGCGCGGCCGCGTCTCGCTTCACACCGGTCAGGGCCCTGGTCTGACCCCGCGCACCCAGGGCGAGCTCGCCGGGACTGAAACCAATACGATGACGCTCAATCAAATGCCTGCGCACACGCACACGGCGACGTCATCGTCGAACTCGTCATCGACAACGACGCTTCGGGCGTCGAGCGCTACGGCCAATACCGCGTCGCCAGCGGGTAATGTGCTCGCCGACGGACGCACCGCGCGCGTCTATCGCGATGGAACGGCCAATGTCGACATGGACGCGTCTTCCATGGTCAGCACTGGCACGACCACCAGCACGACGACGACAGTCGCCAATGCCGGCGGCGGACAGCCGCAAAATAACGTTCAACCGTACCTGACCCTGCGCGCCTGCATAGTTCTTGAGGGCATCTTCCCGTCGCGCCCCTGATGCGCAGGGCCGGAAGCCGTGAGGCGCTCCGGTAATGGTCAAAATTCGGCGCCGCTGCTGAAAAGACTACTCAGACGGGCGGCCATAGGGAATTCGGAGAGAGACGATGTTTAAGAGAAAACTTTTTACCGGCGCCGCCGCGCTCGCGACGCTCGCCGGCTTCAGCGCCGCAACGCCGGCAAACGCCGGAGCGGACGCCTATATAGGGGAGATCACCTGGGTGGCGTTCACCTTCTGCCCGCGCGCAACCCTTGAGCTTGACGGACAATTACTCCCCATTGCGAGTTTTGAAGCCTTGTTTTCGCTGATCGGCACCATCTACGGCGGCGATGGCCAGACCACATTCGCACTGCCGGATATGCGCGGGCGCACACCGCTTCATACCGGTCAGGGCCCCGGTCTCAGCAACCGCACTCAGGGCGAAAGAAGCGGCGCGGAAACCAACACGATGACGGTCGCTCAGTTGCCTGCGCACAGCCATTCAGCAACGTCGACGTCAACCTCGGCGTCAACGACGGCCCTGCGGGCTTCGAGCGAAATCGGCGATAACGCGGCGCCAACCAACAATGTGCTCGCTGACGGCCGCACCGCTCGCATTTACCGCAGCGGCGTCGAGGCAGATGTGGACATGGACCCGTCTTCTGTGGGCGGCACATCGACGACGACAAACACCACGACGACTTTGGCGAATACCGGCGGCAACCAGCCGCAGGACAATATGCAGCCTTTCCTGACGATCCGCGCCTGCATGGTGACCGAAGGCATCTATCCGCCGCGCAACTGACCCTCGCCGGGGCGCAGGCCGGAAAATTCAAAACGCGGCTCCTCGATGGGGCCGCGTTTTGGTTAAGGGTATGGAGGATTGAGCGGACGCTTCAGCAGGCGCTGGCGCCTTCCAGCAAGGCTCGCGTCGCCGCCGCCACATCCGGCTGGCGCATCAGGCTCTCGCCGACAAGGAAAGCTTTCGCGCCGTCGCCGGCGAGGCGAATCAGATCGCCATGGGCGCTGATGCCGCTCTCGCTGACCAGCAGCGCAGCGGGCGGCGCCATCGAAGCCAGCCTCGAAGTCGTATCAAGTGAAGTCTCAAAAGTGGAGAGATTTCTGTTGTTTACACCAATAAGATCAGCATTGAGTTTACCGGCCCGGCGCATTTCATCTTCGTCATGGACTTCGACCAGCACGCCGAGGTTATACGCCGCCGCCGCCGCGGTCAGTTCGCCCGCCTGCGCGTCGGACAGGCACGCCATGATCAAGAGGACGCAGTCCGCACCCCAGGCCCGCGCCTCCGTGACCTGATAGGGATCGACCATAAAATCCTTGCGCAGGACGGGCAGGCGGGTCGCCTCGCGCGCCTGCCGCAGGAATTCCGGCGCGCCCTGAAAACTGGGGCGATCGGTTAACACGGACAGGCACGCCGCGCCGCCTTGTTCATAGGCGCGGGCGATCTCCGCCGGGTTGAAATCGGCGCGGATCAGCCCCTTTGACGGGCTCGCTTTCTTGACCTCCGCGATGAGGGCGAATCCGTCCGCTGCTTTCCGTTCCAGCGCCCGGCGAAACCCGCGCACCGGGCCGGCCTCTTTCGCCAGCGCTTCCATGGCGGCGATGGGCGCGTTGGCTTTCGCCGCCGCCACTTCGGTTTTCTTGTAAGCGATGATGTCGTCGAGAATTGTCATGTGTCCAAGTTTGAATATTTCACGAGGCGGGCGAGCGCATCCTTCGCCGCGCCGGAATCGATGGCGCGTTCGGCCATGCGCGCGGCCGGCTCCAAGTGGTTTGCTTTCTCGGCGACCATCAGCGCCGCCGCCGCATTCAGCACAGCGATATCGCGATAGGCGCTCTTTTCGCCATTAAGGAGACGGCGCAGCGCATCGGCGTTTTCGCGCGGATCGCCGCCGGCGAGATCGTCGGCGCGCGCCACTGGCAAGCCGGCTTCCTGCGGCGTGACGTCGAACTCAATGACGAGCCCGTTCTCCAGCGCCGCCACATGGGTCGGGCCGGTTGTCGTCAGCTCATCAAGGCCGTCGCCGCCATGAACGACCCAGGCGCGGGTCACGCCAAGACGCGGCAGCACTTCGGCGATGGGCCGCACCAGATCGCGGGCAAAGACGCCCATAAGCTGGCGTTTCGCGCCGGCCGGATTGGAGAGGGGGCCGAGCACGTTGAACATCGTCCTGACGCCCAGCGCCTTGCGCGCGGCGGCCGCATGGCTAACCGCCTTGTGATGAAGCGCGGCGAACATGAAGCCGACATTCGCCTCATAAATGCAGCGGGTGATGGCGGCGGGCGGGATGTCGAGCCTGACGCCCAGCGCCTCTAAAACCTCCGAAGAGCCGGACTTTGACGAGAGCGCCTTGTTGCCATGCTTGGCGACCTTGACGCCGCAACCGGCAACGATCAGCGCCGCTGCGGTCGAGATGTTGTACGTCCCGCCGCCATCGCCGCCGGTGCCGCATGTGTCGATCACATCGTCGGGCGCTTCGACTTTCAGCGCATGATCGCGCATGGCTTGCGCGGCGGCGGCGATCTCCGTCACGGTTTCTCCCCGCGCGCGCAGGGCTGACAAAAACCCTGCGATTTCCACATCGCTCGCCGCGCCGGAAAAAAGCGCGTTCATCGCCTCGCGCATTTCGTCAGCGTTGAGCGGCTTGCCGGAGGTCGCGCGCTGGAGATGGATTTTGAACTCGCTCATGCGGCGGCATTCGCCCTGACCGACGTCAGGAAATTGGCGATCATCCGCGCGCCATGATCGGTGGCGATGCTTTCGGGATGAAACTGCACCCCGGCGATGGGAAGGTCGTTATGGGCGATCCCCATGATCTCGTCATCATCTGCGGCGCGGGCGGTGATCGTCAGCGCGTTGGATAGGCTCGCCCGTTCAGCAACCAGCGAGTGATAGCGCGTGGCGGTGAAGGGCGAGGGGATCCCTGCAAAGACCCCGGTTCCGTCATGCAGGATTTCCGACGTCTTGCCGTGCATCAGCTTGCCGGCGCGGCGGATATCGCCGCCAAAGCCCTGCGCAATCGACTGCATGCCGAGACAGACGCCGAACAGCGGCGTGCGCGTTTCGGCGGCCGCGGCCACCAGGTCGAGGCAGATCCCGGCCTCATTCGGCGTGCACGGGCCGGGCGAGAGAATCACGGCCTCCGGCCCCAGAGCGAGCGCCTCCACAGCGCTCATGGCGTCATTGCGGACCACGCGCACCGTTTCCCCCAATTCCCCAATGAGGTGAAAAAGGTTGAAAGTGAAACTGTCATAGTTGTCGATCAGCAGGATCATCAGCGCGAGAATCAGTGATAGTGGACGATTGAGCAATGGTTTAACGCCGCCGGGCTGCGGCGCAAGCGCCTATGCGCGAGGTGAAGGACAATGACGAGGCCGGCGCCACAGGCGACGCTGCGAGAAAGGCGCATCCGCGCGATGGGCGGCCGTCCGGGACATCACGCCGGCAATGCCGGGCTGATTGCGACCGTCGCCATCGCTTTCGCCGGGGTGATGGTCGGCGCCATTTCCGCCTATCTTGGCGAGCGCGGGGTCAGCGCCAGCGCCATGAACGCGGTGCAGACCAGCCCGAACCCTCAGCCGGCGGACGAAGCGCGCGCCCGGCGCGACCGCATCGTTGAGCAGATCATCTCCGGCTGGGCGCCGGAACGCCTGACGCCGCCGGACGGCCCGCTCGCGGCGTTCAGCCCGCCGCTGATCAACCGGCCGAAGATCGTTATCATCCTCGACGATATGGGCGTTGACCGGCGCAACAGCGATCGCGCCATCGGCCTGCCAGGGCCGCTGACATTCTCGTTCTTGCCTTACGCGAACGGCGTCAGCGATCAGGCCGCCGCCGCCCGCGCCGCTGGCGGGGAGGTCATGCTGCATCTGCCCATGGAGCCTGCGGGAAACGCCGACCCCGGCCCGCATGCGCTCAAAGCCGGCATGACCGGCGGCGAGTTCCTGCGCGCGCTGGAATGGAATCTCGAGCGTTTCGACGGCTATGTGGCGGTCAACAATCACATGGGATCGCGGCTCACCGCCGACATCGCAGCGATGAAAACTCTGATCGCTTATCTTAATGACAAGGGCGTGTTCTTCGTCGATTCCATAACAACGCCGCAAACAGCGGTGCGGCAGGCGGCCCGGGAGATCGGCGTCGATATCTTCTCCCGCGATGTGTTTCTTGACGACAAAGCCGGCAGTGAAGCCGAAGTCAGAACGCAACTGGCGCTGGCCGAACGCATCGCGCAGGAGACCGGCTATGTGGTGGCCATCGGCCATCCGCGCAAAGAGACGCTTGATGTGCTGGGGCCGTGGCTGACAACGGCGCCGGCGCGGGGGTTCGATCTGGTGTTCGCCAGCGCGCTCAAATCGATTCAATCAGATGCGGTATCTGACGCGGCGCCGCCGCTATCGCTCGCCGCCGCGCCGGGATTGAGACAGTAGGGCGCATTAGCCTCCCCTTAAAAAGGGGAGGGGATCGCGCAGCGGTTTAACCCGCTTTCTTCTTGGCGATGTAAGCATCCACCAGTTCTTCAAGAATTGGCAGCGCCACGGCGCCGTTCTTTAAGACGACATCGTGATATTCGCGGATGTCGAAATCATCGCCCAGTTCTTTTTTCGCCCGTTCGCGCAGATCGAGAATCTTGATCATGCCGATTTTGTAGGAAAGCGCCTGCGCCGGCATGTCGAGATAGCGTTCGACTTCCTTGGTCACGTCTTCTTCCGTCATCGGATTATTGTCGAGCATGAACTTGATCATCTTCTCGCGCGTCCACTTCTTGGAGTGACCGCCGGTATCGACAACGAGGCGGCAGGCGCGCAGCATTTCGTTCTGCAAGCGCCCGAAATCCTGCATCGGGTCGGTGAAGCGCCCCTGTTCCTTGGAAAGGCGCTCGGCGTAAAGCCCCCAGCCTTCGGAATAGGCGCCGAAGAAGGCGAATTTCTGGAACATGGGAACGCCGGTCAGCTCCTGCTGGATCGCAAGCTGGAAATGGTGGCCCGGCGCGCCTTCATGATAGGCGACGGTTTCCATTTCATGCTTTTGCTTCGTCGTCATGTCTTTAAGATTGACGTAGTAGATGCCGGGCCGCGAACCATCCGGCGTCGGGCGATTGTAGAAGGCGATCGGCGCGGTTTCCTCACGCCATTTCTCAACCGCACGCACTTCGAGCGGCGCTTTTGGCAGCACATTGAAATACTCGCCGACATCGGAATAAACCGCGTCGATATAGGCCGTGGACTGATCAAGGTAAGCCTGCCGGCCTTCTTCCGTGTTCGGGAAAAAGTTCGACGGATCGGTGCGCAGGAAGGTGAAGAACTCCTTCAGCGAGCCCTTGAAGCCGACTTCCTTCATGATCTTCTGCATCTCGCCGCGAATGCGCTTCACGTCTTTGAGGCCGATCTTGTGGATTTCATCGGCGGTAAGGCCCTTTTCACTGGTCCAGAAGGCTGCCTGATTTTCATAATACGCCTCGCCGTCTGGAAGCGCCCAGACGCCGTTGGGCCCATGCGATTGCGGCCGCACTTCTTCGATCTTGGCGATGATCTTTTCGACCGTCGGTTTGAACACATTGGTCAGCGCATCGCTGGCCTCGCTGATAAGGCGCGCTTTTTCCGCATCGCTGATCTCCAGCTTGTCGACCTTGCCCTTGAAGTCCGCAAAGATTGGCGCGTCTTCGCCTTCTTCCTCGAACGGCACGCCTTTCAGGATGTTTCTGGCGTCGGTGATCACCGGATCGAACGAATAAGAGGTGGGAACGATGCCGCGCTCCGCCGCCATGTCGATGCCTTCGAGCAGATCGTCACCGACAGCAGCGAGGCCATTGAGGCGCGATACATAGGCTTCGGCGTCGGAAACATTATCGACGCGATGAATGTTCTGCATGAAGGTGACCGGAAACGTCACCGGATTGTTCATGGTCGAAAATGCATATCCGTGAAAGCGGTATTCAAAGCCGGAGAGCGAGCGCTCCTGCAGAAATTCAAAGATGCGGTAGCTGACCTGCATCTGTTCGCTGAGACTGTCATAGTCGAACTCCGCGCGCAGGCGGGCGAGATCGTTCTTGGTGCGCTCGTTCTGGCGGATCGCTTCGGCGTCGGAGAAATCGTCCCATTTGCCGTAGTCGGGGCCCTTCATTCCGAGTTGCGATTGCAGGAGCGGGCTTTCCGCCAGATTGCGCTGAAAGAGTTCTTCGAAAAACGCAGCGAGGCGGTCGTCCTCGGTTTGCGTTACTTCTGCTGCCGCCGGTTCGGCTTCCTGCGCCAGGACGGGCGCGCCCGCAACCAGAGCAAGCGCGGTGCTGGCCGCCAGTACAAGTTTCATGGATTTCAACATTTTTAGCCCCTTCGCATAATGACGGCGCTGTCTGACGCGACAGCGATCTCGGCGGAAGAGTAGGGTGATTTGCCGGGAGATGGGACGTTGATTTATCGCAAGGTACGGGCGATTCGCCGCAAATTCAGCGATTTCCCTGGCCGGCCAGCGCCGCTTTCGCCGCGGCAAACAGGGCTTTGGCTTTGTTCTCGCACTCGGCCTGTTCACTCGCCGGATCGGAATCGGCGACGATCCCGGCGCCCGCCTGCACATGCATGACGCCGTCCCTCACCACCGCCGTGCGCAGGGCGATGCAGGTGTCGACATTGCCGTTGGCGGAAAAATAGCCGATGGCGCCGGCGTAAACGCCGCGCGCGGATGTTTCGAGCTCATCGATGATCTGCATGGCGCGGATCTTTGGCGCGCCGGACACCGTTCCGGCGGGAAATCCGCTGACCACCGCATTCACCGGATGCTCGCCGTCGCGTAATCTTCCGACGACGTTGGAAACAATGTGCATGACGTGGCTATAGCGTTCGATGGTGAACTGATCGGTGACCTTCACCGTGCCGATCGCTGCGGACCGGCCTACATCATTGCGGCCGAGATCGAGCAGCATCAGATGTTCGGCGCGTTCTTTCGGATCGTTGATCAGGTCAGTTTCAAACTGCTTGTCCTGTTCCGGCGTGGCGCCGCGCGGGCGGGTGCCGGCGATCGGGCGAATGGTGATCTCGCCATCGCGCACGCGCACCAGAATTTCCGGGCTGGAGCCGACAATCGCAAAATCCTCGAACTTGAAATAGAACATGAAGGGCGAGGGGTTCGATCGCCGCAGGGCGCGGTAGAGTTCGAACGGCGGTGCCGGAAACGGTTTTGAAAAACGCTGGCTCAGGACGACCTGAAAAATATCACCGGCGCCGATATACTCCTTGGCGCGGTTGACCATCTGTTCAAAGACCGGCTTTGCGGTGTTTGAGACCGCTTCATCGTCTGTCGCGATCTCCGCCGCCGCACTTCTGACCGGCGCTGCGACCGGCGCCTGCAGATCGGCGACCGCGTCGGACAAACGTTCGCCTGCGCGCGAATAGGCGGCGCGCGCGGAAACGCCCGCCTGCGGCCGGACCGGCGAAAACAGAATGATCTCCTGACGGATATTGTCGAACACGGCGACCACGGTCGGGCGCATGAAAATCGAATCCGCAACACCGACGCCGCCGGCGGGACGGGGGCCGATCCGTTCCATCTGCCTGACCATGTCATAGCCGAGATAGCCGAACACGCCGGCGGCCATGGGCGGCGCGCCCGGCGGCGGATCAAGCTCGGATTCGGCGAGCAGTTTCTTCAGGCTGTCGAGCGGGGCGCCGGACTCCGGCGCGAATGAACCGGCGTCAGCGGCAGCGTCGCGATTGATCTCGGCGCGTCCGTCATGGCAGTGCCAGATCACATCGGGCTTGAAGCCGATGATCGAAAACCGCCCGAGCTGCTCGCCGCCCTCGACGGACTCCAGCAGGAACGCGTTTTCCTTCGCGCCCGCCAGCTTGAGGTAAGCGGAAACCGGCGTTTCGAGATCATTGATCAGGCTGCGGTAAACCAGCTGCGCGCGGCCGTCGTCATAAGCCCGTTCGAACGCCGCGAAATCAGGACTTAAGCTCACGCGCGCTAGAATCCGTCGGCGAAGAGCGCTTCGATCTGGGCCTGATTGACGTTGACGCCGTAATCCTCGCGAACGCTGGCGACAAAAGCTTCGATCAGTTCCTGATCAAGCTGCAAGCCCATCTGCAGGGCGAGATTGTCCACCTCCGCCGGAGAAATGGCGTTGCGGCCATAGCCGATCTCGTTGATCCGGGCGACAATTTGCGCGCCGCTGCCGCCGGCGGCGCCAGCGACAACCTCGTTAAGGCCGGCGAAAAACACCTTCTCATTAAACTCGCGCGATATGGCGTCGTTCTGGAAACGCCGGTCGATGGTCATCTCAATCGGCGCACGGTCATAGGCGCTGGCGGCTTCCTGAAAGGTTGCGCCTTCATTGATGGCGGTGCGGATTTTTTCGACGGTGGTGGCGATGCGTTCGCGCCGTTCCCGGTCGGCCCAGCGTTGCTCGACTTCTTCTGCGACGGCTGCAAACGGTTTCAATGCGGGCAGGGTGATTTCCTTGAGTTGGACAAAGAAATAACCATCCTCCGTCGCCAGACGAAGCGCCTCGCTCTGTTCGCCTTCATCAAGCTGGAAGGCTTCCGCGATTGCTTCACCGGGGACGCTGTCGATGATGGCGCCATTGGGGGCAAAGCTCACCCGGTCAATCGGGCCAACGCTCACGACTTCAAATCCGGCCTCTTCCGCCGCCTCGGCAAGCTCGGCGCCGGTGTCGCGCACTTCCTCGACCTCATCGACCGCATCCTGCAGGCGACGGCGAAGATCGTTGTCGAGGAACGAGGCTTCAAGCTCGGCGCGCACGTCTTCATAGGAACGCGTGGCGCCGGGCGTGATGCCGGCGACCTGAATCACCGTCCAGCCGAACAGGCTTCTGACCGGGCCTACAGCGGTTCCAATTTCAACTTCGTCGGCGAACGCCGCATCGCCCACAGCCGGATCGAGCAGGTCGGCCTTGCGCGCATCGGTAAAGGTCGCGGCCTCAAGGGTCATGCCGCGCTCTTCGGCGAGATTTTCAAATGGTTTTCCCTGCTCCAGATCGGCCTTGGCGGCGAGCGCTTCGGCTTCGGTTTCATAGGTGAGCTGATAGACCGTGCGCGTTTCCGGCGTTGTGTAGGTCCGGTCGCGGCCAGCCTCATAGAGGCGGCGCATTTCTTCTTCGTCCACCGTCAAGCCGTCGCGAAAATCGTCGCTCTTCAACACCAGCAGATCGAAGGTCCGGTATTCCGGCGCCGTAAATTCCGGCGGATGCTCCGTGTAGTAAGCCTGCAGGGCTTCCGGCGTTGGCGCCGCCGCCTCGCCGGACATGTCGTCGGTGACCGTGAGATAAGAAATGCGCCGCCGCTCGGTCTCGCGCAACAGCATCGCATCCAGCAGCGCGTTCGGCGCCGGGGCCGACGTCACCAGGGAATCGATAAGCTGGCCGCGGGTCAGGTCATCGCGCATCAGCTCTTCAAAGCGCTGCACGGTAAGGCCGTTATTGCTGAGGATGCTTTCAAGCGACAGGCGATCGAATTCGCCGGTCGCCGGGTTTTGAAAGTTTTCATTGTCCTGCAGGTACTCGCGGATCGCCTCGCGGGGGAGGGCCAGATTCATTTTCTCCGCATACTGGTTGAGGACCGACTGGGTGACGATCCGCTCCACCGCCTGGGACGGCATGCCGCTGGCGATGGCCGCCTCGCGGGTGAAGGCGCCGCCGGATTCGCGAGCCGCGCGCTGGTACATCTGGTCGAATTCGCGCTGCACATAGGTTTTGGAGAACGACTCCGAGCCGACTTTGACCGCGCCGCCGCTGGTGAAATTCTGCATTTCGGGCACGCCGAACATGGCGAACGCAGCGATCAGCAATATCACGACGACCCAGGCGACTGCGCCCTTTAGCGCGCCGCGAACCTGACTAAGCATTTATACAGCCTCGATTTATCGGCCTCTGAGGGGCCAAGCCTTCCGGAAATTGCGCGTAACCTAGTGGGGCCCATGCGGTACCGCAAGGCCGCACCGGAAACCCCGGGCGATACTGGACAGGTCTGGCCGCATCCCCTACCTCCGGCCCATCGTCAGAAGACAAAGACCATGAGGCGCGAACCATGAAATCGCTGATCGCAGGCAACTGGAAGATGAACGGACTGGCGTCCGCCGGCAGGGAAGTCGACGCCCTGCTCGGCAAGCTCGGGGGCGCCGTTCCGGCCGACCGCGACGTGCTGATCTGCCCGCCCATGACCCTCGTCGCCGCGTTTGCGGCGAAATATTCCGACGAGGGCCTGCAGATCGGCGGGCAGGACTGCCACCAGAATGTCAGCGGCGCCCATACGGGCGACGTCAGCGCGCAGATGCTCGCCGATTGCGGCGCATCGCATGTGATTGTCGGCCATTCCGAGCGCCGCGCCGATCATGGCGAGAGCGACGCGCTGGTCAAAGCCAAGGCCGCTGCGGCGCTGCAGGCGGGGCTGACGCCGATCATCTGCGTCGGCGAAACCCGCGAGGAACGCGAGGCGGGGAAGGCGACCGACGTCGTCGGCGAGCAGCTTGCGGGCTCCCTGCCCGAAACAGGCGCGCCCTATGTCGTCGCCTATGAGCCGGTCTGGGCGATCGGCACCGGCCTGACGCCGACCAATGACGACATCGCCGAAATGCACGACTTCATCCGCGCAAAAACGCCGCTGGGCGCGCGACTGCTCTATGGCGGCTCGGTCAAACCCGGCAACGCCCATGAGATTTTGAGAATCTCCAACGTCAACGGCGCGCTGGTCGGCGGCGCCAGCCTCAAGGCGGATGATTTTTACGCGATCATCGCCGCGGCGCCCGGAGAGATGTAGGGCGCATGCGGGTGTCGCTTCTCTTGTTCATTTTTGTGCTGGCGGCGCTTCTGGCGGCATCCGGCTGCGCAAGCTGGACGGCGGAAAAGAACGCGCCGGCGATCGGCGAGATCGTCGATATAGGCGGCGAGCAGGTTCATGTTCTCGATCTTGGTCCGCGCGACAGCGCCAAACCGCCCGTGGTGTTGATCCATGGCGCCAGCGTCAATCTGCGGGACATGAAACTGGCGCTAGGCGACCGTCTGGCGGCGGACCGCCGCGTGATCATGATCGACCGGACCGGGCACGGATATTCCTCGCGCGCCGACGACGGTTACAGGCTCGGCGTGCAGGCGGCGCTGATCAAGGAGGCAGTGGACGCGCTCGGCGTTGAGCGTCCCGTTATCATCGGGCAGAGCTTTGGCGGCGCCGTTGCGCTGCGCTATGGGCTCGATTTTCAGGACGATGTTTCCGCGCTCGTCCTGCTGGCCGCCGTCAGTCACGAATGGCCGGGCGGCATCGCCTGGTACAACAACGTTTCGCAATGGCCGGTGGCGGGATTCCTTTTGCGCCGGCTGGTGATCCCTACCTACGGACAGGTTGCGGCGAAGTCAGGCATAGAGAGTTCGTTTTCGCCCGGCGCGCCGCCCGAGATGTATTACGAAGAGTCCGGCCTGCCGCTGCTGTTTCGTCCGAAAGAATTCAAAGCCAATGCGGAAGACATCGCCAATCTGAAAGCCGAGATCATCGCCCAGCAAGGCCGATACGGCGAGTTGAAAATTCCCGTCGCAATCGTCACCGGCGAAGATGACACATCCGTGAGTCCCAAACTGCATACAAAGCGGCTAGCAACGGAAGTTGAAAGCGCGTCGCTGACCTTGCTGCCGGACACCGGTCACACGCTGCATCACAGCCGGACCGATGCAATCATCGCCATCATTGAAAACATCGGCCAATGACAGAAACGATCGATATCCGCCGCAAGCGGCTTTTATATCTTGCGACCTATCGCGGTTTCAAAGAGGCCGATTTACTGATCGGCGGATTTGCGAAAGCGCATCTCGCGACCATGGATGACGCCGAGCTCGATCAGTTCGAAGCCTTGCTCCAGCAAAACGACCGGTTGCTCTATGCGTGGGCGACGGGCGATGCGGACGCGCCCGTAGAGCTTTCCGGATCGGTGCTGGACAAACTTAAATCTTTCAAGATTGCGCCGAGCGTTTCCAGCGCCTAAATCACCTGCATAACGCGGGCCGTTAAAACGGCGTCCCGCGCGATGTAAATTGAGGGATCATGTTGCAGCGGTTGATTTGTCTGATGCTTGTAATGCTGATTGCGCCGGCAGCGCGGGCGCAATCGCCGGTCTTCGATCTTCATGTCCATCTCTGGGAAGGCGAGGCGTCGCTGCTTGAGTATGAGGCGCAGCTTAATGAGACCGGACGCGACGTCGCTGGTTTCGGCGCGATGTGGTTCGGCGGACCGAACCAGGCGCTGCAAGGCAAGCCGGACGATGTGCGAGCGGGCAATGACGCAATCCTGGCGCTGGCGGCGAAACGCCCGGAGCTTTTGCCTGTCGCAACCGTCCATCCCTATGACGGAAAGGCGGCGCTCAAGGAACTGGAGCGGGTCGCGGAACGCGGGATCAAGCTTCTCAAAATCCACCCGCACACGCAAAAATTCGACATTGACGACCCGCGCGTACTCACGCTTGTGCGCAAGGCGGGCGCGCTTGGCGTCGTCGTTCTGCTCGATAATGCGAACGTGCTGCCCGGGGACAGTCAGAAGCTTTTCAATCTGGCGATAGCGGCGCCCGACACGACATTCATTTTTGCGCATATGGGCGCGCTGAATTTCCGCTTCTGGAATGTTCTGGCGGCGGCGCGCACGGCCGATGGCCTTTTCGGCGACAATATCTACTTCGATATTTCAGCAACCGTCGCCATCATCGCCGGCTCGCCGATCGAAGACGAGTTCATCTGGACGATGCGCAATGTCGGGATCGATCACATCCTGTTCGGCTCGGACTATCCGCAATACTCCCTTGAACATAATGCAAGCGCGCTCGACCGGTTGAGCCTCGACGACAGCGAAAAGGCGAAAATCCGTTTCGGAAATGCGCAAAGGCTGTTTGCTCTGCCGAACCCATAGCTGCTGGCTTAGATGAAACCAGTGCGCCGCTTCCCGGCGATCTTCGTTGCATCCGGCCGCGCCAGCGCCTACACAACCCATCTGAACGCGGGCCGTTAAAACGGCGTCCCGCGCGATTTGCGTTGAGGAAATCAAATGGCGGATGGCGAGAAAAAGATGGTTTCCGGCGTTGCAGCGATCAGCGCGGCGACGGCGTGGACCGCAACCGGCCGCCTTGACGTTTATGGCGCGCCGGAAGGCGCCGATGCGCTCGCTGTCGCCGATGCAGCGAGGGCAACAAATGGACTTGTGCTGCATATCGCCCGCGACGGCGCCCGCGCCGACGCCATGGCGCAGTCGCTGAAATTTTTTGCGCCCGACATTCCGGTGCTGGAATTTCCCGCGTGGGATTGTCTTCCCTATGACCGGGTGTCGCCGTCATCGGCCGCCGCGTCGAAACGCATGGCGAGCCTTGCGGCGCTCTTAAGCCGGGGCGAGGGGGCGTTCATCCTCGTGGCGCCGGTCAATGCTGTCGTGCAGAAAACGCCGCCGAGAGAAGTGATCGAAAACGCGGCGCTGTCGCTGGCGCCCGGCGCCGTCATGGCCATGGACAAGCTAGCCGCCTATCTCAGCGCCAATGGCTATGCGCGCTCATCGACGGTGCGCGAGCCGGGCGAGTTCGCCGTGCGCGGCGGGCTGGTCGATATTTTCCCGCCCGGCGCCGCCGAGCCGGTGCGTCTCGATTTTTTCGGCGACAGTCTTGAAAGCGTCCGGTCGTTCGATGCGGAAACCCAGCGCACCACGAAACAGCTTCCCGGATTTTCGCTGGCGGCGGCGAGCGAGATTTTGCTGACCGACGAAACCATCTCGCGCTTTCGCAAAGGCTATGTGGCGACGTTCGGCCCCGCCGGCGACGACCCGCTTTACGAAGCGATCAGCGCCGGGCGCGGCCATGCCGGCGCCGAACACTGGCTGCCCCTGTTTTACGAACGCATGGACACGCTGTTTGACTATGTCGGCGACGCGCTGATCTTCACCGACCATCTCGCCGATGAAGCGGTCGAGGAACGCCTGTCTTCGATCCGCGATCATTACGAGGCGAGGGCCGAAGACGCGCAAAGCAAAAAACCGCGTAACGCCGATTTCGCCGCGCCTGCCTATCGTCCGCTCAAACCCGATGCGCTTTATCTGAGCGAGGCCGAGTGGAAGGAACGCATGCTCACCTCCAATCTGCGGCCGCTGTCGCCATTCGCGCCGCCGGAAAACACCCGCGCCTTTAACTTCGGCGCAAAAGTCGGGCGCACTTTCGCTGCAGAACGGGCGGCAGAAAACATCAACGTCTTCGATGCGGTAAATGCGCATGCAAAAACGCTGACGGCGGCGAAAAAGAAAGTCATCATCGCCTGCTGGTCGGAAGGCTCCGCCGACCGAATGCAGACCGTGCTGAGCGATCACGGCATGAAAGGCCTGGCCCAGACCAGCGACTGGAACGGCGTCAAGAAGACTTCAGCGCCGGTGATGACCGCGATCCTCGGGCTTGAAAGCGGATTTGAAACGCCGGACGCCGCGTTTATTTCCGAGCAGGACATTCTTGGCGACCGTCTCGTTCGCCGGGGCCGTAAAAAGCGCGCCGAGAATTTTCTTTCCGAAGCATCAAGCCTCAATGTCGGCGATCTTGTGGTGCATGTGGAACATGGCATCGGCCGCTATCAGGGATTGAAGACGCTCGAAGTGCAGGGCGCGCCGCATGACTGCCTGTTCCTGGAATATGCCGGCGGCGACAAGCTGTTCCTTCCCGTTGAAAATATCGAACTCCTGTCGCGGTTCGGGTCGGAAGATTCCGGCGTTCAACTGGACCGGCTCGGCGGCGCCGCGTGGCAGGGACGCAAGGCCAGGATGCGCGCGCGCATCAAGATGCTGGCCGAGCAACTCATCGCCATCGCCGCCAAACGCGCCATGCGCCACGCCGAAGCGGTTACGCCCGCAACCGGAACCTATGACGAATTCTGCGCGCGGTTTCCCTATGCGGAAACGGAAGACCAGGAAAACGCCATCGCCGATGTGATCGAAGACCTTGCCAAAGGCCAGCCCATGGACCGGCTGGTCTGCGGCGATGTCGGATTCGGCAAGACCGAAGTCGCGCTGCGCGCCGCGTTCATCATGGCGATGACCGGCCGGCAGGTGGCGGTGATCGTGCCGACAACCTTGCTGGCGCGCCAGCACTACAAGAATTTCGCCGAACGATTCAAAGGCTTTCCGGTGCGCATCGCCCAGCTATCGCGCATGGTCTCAAGCGCTGACGCCAAAGCCGCCAAGGAAGGCATTGAAAACGGGCAGGTCGACATCATCATCGGCACGCACGCCCTTCTGCAAAAGGCCATCAAGTTTCGCGATCTCGGCATGGTCATTGTCGATGAGGAGCAGCATTTCGGCGTCAAACACAAAGAACGGCTAAAGGAATTCCGCGCCGACACTCATGTCCTGACGCTGACCGCGACGCCTATTCCACGCACCTTGCAACTGGCCATGAGCGGCATTCGCGATCTGTCGCTGATCGCCACGCCGCCGGTGGATCGCCTCGCTGTGCGCACCACGGTCGGGCCGTTCGACTCCGTTGTCGCGCGCGAGACCCTGTTGCGCGAGCATTATCGCGGCGGTCAGAGTTTTTATGTGGCGCCGCGCATCGCCGATCTCGATGACATCGCCGAATATCTGACCGAGCAGCTTCCCGAGCTTAAATTCAAACTCGCACACGGACAGATGGGCTCGGGCGAGCTCGAAGACATCATGACGGCTTTCTATGAAGGCAAATTCGACGTGCTGGTGTCGACGACCATCATTGAATCCGGCCTCGATATTCCAACCGCGAACACCATCGTCATCCATCGCGCCGATATGTTCGGGCTCGGCCAGCTTTACCAGCTTCGCGGACGGGTGGGGCGTTCGAAACAACGCGCTTACGCCTATCTCACCACCAGCGCCCGCAAGAAACTGACGCCCGCCGCAGAACGCCGCCTCAAAGTCATGCAGTCGCTCGACACGCTCGGCGCTGGCTTTACACTCGCCAGTCACGATCTCGATATTCGCGGCGCCGGCAATCTTCTGGGTGAGGAACAATCGGGGCAGGTCAAGGAAGTCGGCGTCGAACTTTATCAGCACATGCTGGAGGAAGCGGTCGCCGAACTGCGCGAGGGCGGTCAGGCGAGCGAAGATCAGTGGTCGCCGCAGATCAATCTCGGCGCATCGGTGCTGATCCCGGAAACCTATGTGACCGATCTCGACGTGCGCATGGCGCTCTACCGGCGGCTTGGCGATATTGGCGGCGAGGCGTCGGCGCAGGAGGAAATCGATTCCTTCGCGGCGGAACTGGTCGACCGGTTCGGCAAGCTGCCGCGCGAGGTCGAGCAATTGCTGGAAATCGTTGCGATCAAATCGATCTGCCGCCGCGCCGGCATCGCCAAGATCGACGCCGGTCCGAAGGGCGCGGTGCTGTCGTTTCGCAACGATCAGTTCGCCAATGTGGCGGGGCTGGTTCAGTTCATGGCGACATCGCCGCTCGACGTTAAGCTGCGCCCGGACCAGAAAGTCGTATTTCGCCAGGAATGGACCGACGCCAAGGCGCGCCTCAGGGGCGCCAAGAAAATCGCCGCGATTATCGCCGAAATCGCTGAAAAGGGCGCTTGAACCGGCCGAGAGAAAAGACCGCCCTTGACGCTTAACCGGCGGGCGCCTAGCTAAACCTGACTGTTAAGGAGTTACCCGAATGACCGCCATTCTCGACGACATCAAAGCCCAGGTCGAAGCGAACCCCGTCATGCTGTACATGAAGGGCACGCCGCAATTTCCTCAATGCGGGTTTTCGTCGGTTGTGGTGCAGATCCTCGATCATCTGGGCGTCGAGTTTAACTCCGCCAATGTGCTCGAATCCGACGAGCTGCGGAACGGCATCAAGGAATTCTCCGACTGGCCGACGATCCCGCAACTCTACGTCAAAGGCGAGTTTGTCGGCGGCTGCGACATCATCCGCGAGATGTTCGAGAATGGCGAACTGCGCGGCTATCTGGAAGGCAAAGGCGTCGCGCTTGCTGCGTGAGTTGGCGGCCTGAGGGGCCAGCGCACGGCGCCAATCCCGGCTTCCGCCTGCGACTGCCATAAGTTGCACAATTTATATTGTCGCAAATTATAGAATTACCCGAATAAGCCCCGCAAAACAAAACACGCCAGCATCGCGGCGGCGATACTGGCGCATTTCACGTTATCCAGAGCCATGTCCCGGACGGTCTCTCCCCCGAAATCCCGTTCGGGAAAAGGCTCTGGTTAGCGGTATTCTCCCTAGAACAACCGTAATATAGCCACCAATAAACTGCGGCTATAGGAAATATTGGCCAAAATGATTACTAAAAGCTCGCCAGCGGCAAAGTTAGCGATTGCGCCCGGCGCTGGGACTGGATTTCGCTGATCAATTGCGCCTGATTGCCGATAAACTGCTTCGGCGTGACGCCAACGAACGTCTTGAATTCCTTGATAAAATGCGACTGATCGTAATAGGCGTCACCGGCCGCGGACATCCAGTCGAGGCCGCCCGCCCGAATCCGGTCTGCAGAGCGCAACGCCCGGTATTTCCGCTGCAGAAACTTCGGCGACGCGCCAAAGTAAAGTTTGGCGATTCGGTCCGTCTGGCGGCGCGATACGTCCATGGACTCCACAAGCGCGTCGAGGCTCAATTCCTGCGGATCCAGCAGCCAGTTCGCCAAGGCCTGTGAATACCCGATCGTTCGCCGCGAGGCCCGCCTGGCGAGCAGCTTTGCAAAGAACCGGTCGGCCGCCGCGGCCATCTCCGTCAGAGAGCCGGCATTGCGCATTTCCTCAATACTGGCGCGCGCCATGCCGCCCGCAAAGGATGTCAGATCGACGACTTGGTCTTTGACTTCCTCCGCACTGACGCCGCACAGGGAAACCCAGCCGCGAGGGCGAATGCCGATGCCGAAGACGCACGTGCCGGCGACCGCTTCCATGCAGTATGCGCCCATGGTCGGACCAATCAGGAATGCCGATGTGATGTCCTGCTTGCGGCCATCAGGCGTATGCAGGCTGCCGCCGCCGCTCAAAACCACACGGATATTGCCCATTTCAGCGCACAGCGGCTGAAACGCGGGTTCTTCCACCGAATAATAGTAATAGGCGCGAACATGTTCACGAAGGTCCGCGCGCGGAAGAATATACTCAAGCGCCATCGCCAAACCTCTCCCAAATCCCGCCGTCAGACTCAACATGACATTGAGCCGCTTTTACGGCGAAAATTTGAAAAGGCGTCCTCATTCGCTCTCCGTGGCCGCTTCAGGCTATGATCTACCGCATTTCCGGCATGTCGCGGAGCGCATCCTCGATCCGCTCAAGATATTCCGGGTTTTCCGACGCCAGTTTCTGCACGGCCGTGGCGATGCGCATTTGCGGTTGCCCCAGCTCACCCGCCTGTTTGGCGAACGCCATGGCCAACTGCATCTGATTGGCGCCCTGGAACTTGTCGACGAGTATCTCGAATTCGCCGGTCGCCTCGGCGATGACTTTCGCCGCCTTGTCCGCATCGCTTTCTGACTCGATCGCCTCAACGGCGTCAGCGATTCTATTGAGGTGCACGGCATAGACCTCGACGGCCTGGTCTGCGGTTTTCGCCTTTTCCGCTTGGATGACATTTCCCGATTCCGCATTCTTTTTTGCAGACTCGCCGCCGCCGCCGCAGGATACCAGCGCCAGCGACGCCAGGGCCAGAATCACGCCATTGAATTTGTTCATCTTTTCTCTCTCCCTGTGCCAGTTCCGGCCCTGCCTTTAGTTACCCAGCCGCGCCTTCGATCGTCAAGCCGTCATAGGCCGGTTCAACGCCCTGGGGCAGCGTCATTTTGAGCGTCTGGTAATCCATATGAACATGGAGATTAGTCAGTATGCCCCGTTTTGGCTTGACGCGCGCGAGCCATTCCAGCGTCAGGTCGAGATGCGCATGAGTTTTGTGCGGCTTGTACTGCAAGGCATCGACGATCCACGCATTAACGCCTTCCAGCACTCTGAAACTTTGTTCCGGCAAATCGACCACATCGCTTGAATAGGCAATGTCGCCGAACCGGAAACCAAGCGAGTCGACGCCGCCATGTTGCTGCAGGAATGCGATCACCGGGATCGGACCGCTCGGCCCGTCTATCTCGAAAGGTTCGCCGCAAGCCGGTATGTCGCGTTTTTCAAGGATCGGCGGGTAGTAACTGCCCGGCTTCTGCTCGAAACAATAATCGAACCGCTCGAGCAGCATTCCGGCCGTCGCACCGTCAATATAGACCGGCATCCGTTTGCGCATCTGCAAGGCGAACACCCGCAGATCGTCGATGCCGTGACATTGATCGGCGTGATCATGGGTGAAGAGCACCGCATCGAGACGGGAACATTTCGCCGCCAGCAACTGCGTCCGCATATCCGGCGACGTATCCACCAGCACGGACGTCACCTTGTCATGGGCGAATCCGAATTCCGGGTGCTCGCGCTGAACCAGGATTGAGCATCGCGTTCGCCGGTTTTTGGGCTCCGACGGATCGCACGCGCCCCAGTCGCCGGCGCCGTCCGCGCCGCCGAAGCGCGGCACGCCGCCCGATGATCCCGAACCGAGAATGATGACGCGCAGTTTCGCCGTCATGGTTTTGTCCGCGGATCTTCGGCGCGCGCAAACAGGCGGAAAAAATTATCGGTCGTCGCTTGCGCAATTTCGTCAGCGCTGACACCCTTCACCGCGGCCAGCGCTTCAGCGACATGAACGACAAACGCCGGTTCATTACGCCGCCCCCGCATGGGAACCGGCGCAAGATAAGGACAATCGGTTTCGATGATGATCCGGTCCATGGGCGCACCTTGCGCGATGGCGCGAATATCACCGGCGTTCTTGAACGAAATGATGCCCGAGAACGAGATATACCCGCCCAGCGCCAGCACCGCCGCAGCCAGTTTCGGCCCGCCCGTATAACAATGGAGGAGAGGGGTGAACGCCCCTTCCCTGTGCTCGCGTTCCAGCAGCGCCTGCGTCACGTCATCGGCGTCTCTGGTGTGAATGATCAGCGGCAACTGCGTTTCACGGGAGGCAAGAATATGCGCGCGGAACACATCGTTCTGCACGTCGCGGTCTGAATGTTCATAGTAAAAATCGAGCCCGCATTCGCCAATGCCGATCACCTTGTCGTCGGCCGCCATGTCGATCAGCGTTTGCGCGTTCAGATCGGGATAGTCTTTGGCGTAGTGCGGATGCACGCCGACGCTGCGCCAGATCAGCGGATCGGCGTCGGCAATCCTACGGATGGCGTCAGTGGAAGAGAGCTTGTCGGATATGGTGAGCATCGCCGTAACGCAGGCTTCGCGCGCGCGCGCCATTACCTCGGAAAGATCGTCGGCGTATTTGTCCGAATGCAGATTGACGTGGCTGTCGACAAGCATGGATCAAGCGGCCTTTTCGCGCAGCGCATTGCGCAGATCGAACGCCATGGCTTCGATCATCTGCGCGCGGTCAAGATTGAGCGCTTCGCCCCTTCCGCAAAGTTGCGAGACCGCCTGCCAGCCATCGAGAAGCGCGCCGGCGCTGACGCCGTCAAAGCCTGCGCTCTGCTCTTGCACCGCCGCCGCGCGGGCGGCGTCGCTCAGCATTGAAATGACCGTGTCGCGAAACACCGGCCATCGCGCCTCGCCAGCCTTTCCCGTGACGCCCGTAATTATTCTGGAAAGATCGCGGCGCGATTGCACCGCGCTGATGAATTGTTGCGCAAGAGAAATCGCTTCGGCGCCCTCGCCCGCGGCCAGCATCAGCGCGTAACCGGGCCGGCCGCGCGCATGGCCGGCGATCTTTTGCGCATCATCGGCGCTGACGCCCTCGCCCGTTAGAAAGCGCTCAATGTCTTCCGTCGCAACCGGCGCCAGATCGATCCGGCGGCAGCGGGACCGCACCGTCGGCAGCAGCCGTCCCGGCGCAGAAGACAGCAGGAGTAGCGTGGCGCCCTTCGGCGGTTCTTCCAGCGCTTTCAATAGCGCGTTCGCGGCGTTGCGGTTCATATCGTCTGCAGTATCGACAATCGCAACGCGAGCGCCGCCGCCCGACGCCGTTCTGTTCAGGAAGGACGTGAGCTTGCGGATGGTTTCCACAGTGATTTCAGTTTGATGCTTGCCTTTTTTTTCGTCCCAGATCCGGTCCGCGACAAATAAATCCGGATGCGCCTCGCTGGCGATCAGCCGGAAGGTCCGGCTCGTTTCAGGCATCTCCAGCGAATTTGCATCGGAAAGCGCTTTCGGATCCAGCAAGGCGCGCGCCAGCCGGTAAGCCAGCGTTGCTTTGCCGGCGCCATCCGGTCCGGCGAGGATCCAGCCATGAGTGAAAGCGCCTTCGCTGATCGACTTTCTCAGTTCGCGCTCCAGGTCGTCGCGGCCGATCTGACCCGCCCGTTCGCGGGGGTGAAGCAACTCATCATCCATGGGATTTGTCTAGGCAATCCGGCGCCGCTTTGGAAGGGCGATCAGCGGTCCAGAAGCGAAGGCAGGCGCTGTTTCACCGCCTCAGCAACCCGTTTCGCCACCGTCTCTGCGTCACCCGAGGCGTCAATCACCGCGCAACGATCCGGCTCGCGGCGGGCGATTTCCAGAAAGGCGGCGCGCACCCGTTCCTGATAGGCGGCGCCCTTGGATTCAAACCGCTGCTCGGCGCCGCCCGCAGCGCCAGACCGTTTCAATCCCTCTTGCACAGGCAGGTCGAGAATGAGGGTAAGCGCCGGACCGCGATTGCCGACGACCAGTTCCTGCAATGCGAGCACAGCGTCCTCGCCCAGCGCGCCGGCAAGCCCCTGATAAGCCATGGTGGAATCTGCAAAGCGGTCGGTGATCACAACCGCGCCGCGTTGCAGTGCTGGCTCAATGGTGCGCTCCAGGTGATCGGCGCGCGACGCATACATCAACAAAGCCTCAGTCAGCGGCGACCATTTATCCGCCGCGCCTTCGAGAAGCAGCTTGCGAATAGCTTCGGCGCCCGGCGAACCGCCCGGCTCACGCGTCACCACAACCTCATGGCCGTGGGCGCGCAGCGTTTCGGCGAGACGCTTTATCTGCGTTGACTTTCCGGCGCCATCGCCGCCCTCAAACGAGATGAACGCGGAAGGCCTGGCATGCATCTAGTTTGCAGTTTCTTCGCTAGCATCCGCCGCTGCGGGCTTCGCCAGCAATTTCTGCGCGGCCAGACCGATCTTGCCCCAGATGCCCGCTTCTTTCACAGCCTGACCGGCGTACAGGCGATATTCGCGCGCCGGACCATTCGGCGCTTCGATGCGCAGGGTTCCGATCTGCTGGTTTTCCGCGATCGGCGCGGCGACCGGCCCTTGATAAACGATCGTCGCTTTCGCCTCATCCATCAGCGAGCGGTGTAAGATCAGCTTCACCGGTTCGCGGGCGATTAGCGGCACACTCGCCGCCTTGCCCTTGAACACCTGCGCTTCGCCGACCACATCGCCCGGCTGATAAAAGGTCTTGGTGCTGAAATCGTTGAACGCAACGCGCAGCAAACGCGCGGATTCCGTCGCCCGCTCGCGCTCGGACGTCAAGCCGTTGACCACGACAATACGCCGCTCATCGCCCTGCACGGCGGAGCCTACAAGGCCGTAACCGGATTCTTCCGTATGCCCTGTTTTGAGACCATCGGCGCCCTCGACCATATCGAGAATTGGATTCCTGTTCTCCTGTTTGATCTTCTCCCAGGTGAACTCGCGTTCGGCGAACAGCGCATAATATTCGCCATAATCGGCAATGATTTTTCGCGTCAGCACGGCGAGGTCGCGCATGCTCATTTTTTGATTGGCGTCCGGCATGCCGTGCGGATTGGCGAAGGTGGAATCGCTCAACTCCCATTCATGGGCTTTGCGGTTCATCAGCTCCACAAACGCTTCTTCGGAGCCGGAGATGTTTTCCGCCACAACAATGCAAGCGTCATTGCCGGACTGCACGATAATGCCGCGCAGCAGATCAAGCACCGGAATTTGGTCGCCGACGCGGACCCACATGGATGAGCCTTCGCGCTCGCGCCATGCTTTCTCGCTAACGTCGAACTCGTCAGTGAGTTTGAGCGAGCCCTCTTTCAAGCGCTCGAAGACAATGGCAATTGTCATCAGTTTTGACATGGATGCCGGCGCCGTAGGCGTTCGCGCGTTCTTTTCATAAAGAACTTCACCGGTGCGATAATCCATGATCAGCGCATATTCGGCGGGCGTGGTGAGCGGCGTCTGGGCGAAGGCAGAGCCTGCACAGATCAGCGTCACGGCGGCGATAATCTTTAACAACTGCAAAACCGGTCTCCTGTGGGTCGTCTCGTCGGCGGTAGCGCCGTTCATCCAGTATGCGCTCATTCGGGCGCTTCGACGCCGATACTACGGCGTCAGCGTGACAAGCGCCGCATCAGCATACCCTGCCCTGCGGACGGCTTCCAACTTTTCCGCGGCCGTCTCTATCGATGCAAATGGCCCTAGGCTGACCCTGTAGAACACAGCGCCCGCCTCCGTTTCAACGCGGGACAGGCGCAACGTGCCGATATCGCCGAGTTGGGCCCGCAGCGCATCGATATTGTCGAGCTGCGACAGCGCCGCCACCCGGATCAGATAAATCGCTTCCGGCGGCGTTTCGGCATCAGCGCCCTGGTGGACCAGCACCGCATCATCGGGATCAGCGGTGGACAGGTCGGCGGCGGGAATTTCCGCGCCGCGCGCGCCGCCCTCGCCCGCCTCAGCAATGGCCAGTTCTTCCGCACCCGGCGTCAGCGCCGGCGCGCTTTCCATGCTGGTCAGCAATTCGGAGATCGGATCGCCCGGGGGGTCGCTGACGCCCGGCTGTATCGTTTCCTCCCGTACGCGAGCCGCGCGCGCGACGCGGTCCGGACGCGGGCCTGCAACGCGCGGCGCCTCAGCGGTGAGCGGCGCGGGGCCGGCAAAGCGGACGCGGACGCGCGCCGTTCCCTGCTGTTCAAAGCCAAGTTCGCGCGCCGCCTGACGCGACATATCAATGATCCTGTCATGGGCGAACGGGCCACGATCGTTGACGCGCACGACGACGGAGCGGCCATTTTCAAGATTGGTGACTTCCACCATGGAGGGCAGCGGCAAGGTGGTGTGCGCGGCGGACATCCGGTTCATGTCGAAAATTTCGCCATTGGCGGTGAGGCGCCCGTGAAACTGCTCGCCATACCAGGACGCTATGCCGACCTTGGAATAATTAGGCTCTTCCTTCGGATGGTACCATTTGCCGTTGATCTGGTACGACTTGCCGATCTTGTAATGCGGCGACGTTCCGGCGTTTCCGGATGACCGGGGCGTGCTTGCACACCCGGCAAGTAGCGCGAGGAACGCGACAATAGAAAGCTTTACAAAATACGCCGCGATCTTGCTCATCAGGGGTCCGGACTCAAAACAGCGCTATGGCGGCGCCAGCCGCCTGAATTAAGCGACTCGAAGGGTTCCGGCAACATAGGGTGTTTTGGGGACTGAGCCGGCTGCGGGCCCCTGAAAAATAACGCAGAATCGGCGCCCTCGGCTTGTCATTTCCGCCGGGCGCGCTATTTGAGGCCCTCGCATTTTGCGAAACCGCGCCAAAGCGGCTTTCGCGCCCGGAGAGGTGGCAGAGTGGTCGAATGCGGCGGTCTTGAAAACCGTTGAGCGTGCACGCGTTCCGTGGGTTCGAATCCCACCCTCTCCGCCACCCTGCTTCGCCAAGGCTTCGCAGGGTTGGCTTGCCCAACCCAAGAAGACTTGTTGCGAACAGGAGGCCCGGCGAAGCTTTAGCGAAGCGGGGCGCGCAGATAGCTGTCAAAATACAAGAATAGATTACAGCAAAATCATGTTGGTGAGTTTCGAAGGGGTAGTCGAAACGAGGCTATTCCGGGATAGTGCAGCGTCGGACCGAAAGTTTCCTGGAATGGATTCGATTGTATGACCAATTTGATCGTCTGGACGTATGATTGGACGCCCGAAGGGCCTCGCGGGTTTGTGCGCGACATAAGGCTGAGATGGGCGTGTGAGGAAGCCGGGCTTGCCTATTCCGTGCGAACAGTTCCCTTCCACGACCGCGGCCCCGACCATTTGGCGCGTCAGCCGTTTAATCAAGTTCCGTTCCTGAGCGATGGCGATCTGGAAATATTCGAAAGCGGCGCGGGACTGCTGCATCTTGCCCGGAAAAGCGAGACGCTGATGCCGCGCGATCCAGTGGGAGAGGCTCAAACGCTGCAATGGACGATCGCCGCGCTCAATTCGATAGAAATGGTTTCAGTTCCGTGGTGGTTTCTGGAGGTGACCGGCGCAAAAGAAAACGGTCTGACCGGCTGGTTGAAGAGCCGTCTCGATCACATGGAACGCATCCTGAAAGAGCGGGAATGGCTGGCCGCTGACCGGTTCACTGTCGCAGACCTGCTGATGGCAGATGTTCTTCGCGTCGCAAAGATTCGCTCCTTCGGAGATCGGCCTGCGACGGAAGCCTATGTAGCCAGAATCACGGAGCGCCGCGCCTTCAAGAAGGCCCATGCTGATCAGATGGAGCATATCGGGGCCGCCGATAAAGCGCGGTCATAGCGTTTGCGGTAAGAACCTCGCGGCGATCCTAAGGATCTATCAATCGAGACGGCTTTTAGCCCGCCGGGCAATGCGCGCCGGCTTCAACCCAGGCGGCGGTCAGTGCGCCGAAGGTTTCCTGATCGCCCGGCGCCGGCGTGCGGCCTTCGCCAGGATGCCACGCCCAGTTGACGAGGTGATCGCGGCCATTGTGTTCGATCAGATCTTCAACGGTGCGTCCGCCGGTCATTTCCGGATTTTTTAACTGTGCGCAGAGTTCAGCGTTGGTTGCGCCGACCCAGCCCATGGATTGCGGCGCCAGCAGCCACGGCTCGGTGCCGGGGATCGATCCGGTCATGCTGGCGAACTCCACATTGGCGCCGCCGTGACAGGTCGAGCACTCCATGCCGGCCGCGCCCATGCCCTCGCCGCGAATAACGGGCGGATTATGAGGATGCATGTCGTCGCCCTGCGTCGGTCCGCCGGAACGCGGGTGACAATTCGCGCAGCGGGGATGCAGCATGACTTTCGCCATCTCGTCGAACAGCGCGCCTGCGCGTTCATTCTCATCAGTGATTGACGCAAACGCTGCGGGTGTTTTCAGCCCGTTTACTTCCTGCGCCGTAGTCGCGGCGCCGTTTTCGCTTTTCTGCCCGCAGGAGGCCAGAACAAACAGTCCGGCGCCGATGGCGGCGGCCGCGATGATCCGTGAGTGAATGCGCATGCTCGTTCCTCAGCTCTGAAGACTTTTAATCATCGGGAGAATTCGCGGCGTCGCGCCCGTCAATCGGCGCACGGCGTTTGCGACAGCAGGGCCAATCGGCGGCACGCCGGGCTCGCCAACGCCGGTCGGCGCTTCCGACGACGCGATGATCGCGACCTCGACGTCCGGCATCTCGCCGATCCGCAGCGAACGGTAGTCGTGGAAGTTGGATTGTTCGACGGCGCCGCCCTCGCCCAATGTGAGTTCATTGAACAGCACGGCGCCAAGGCCGTAGCCGATGCCGCCTTCCATCTGCGCCTTGACCACTTCCGGGTTGACCGCGATGCCGCAGTCAACGGCGCACCAGATCTTGTGCACGCGCGGCACGCCGCTTTCGATCGACACTTCGGCGATCTGAGCCACATAGGAACGGAATGACTCAACCGCCGCGACGCCGCGCGCGCGGCCGGCTGGCGCCGACATCCCGCCCGCCATTTGCGCACCCCTGCGCAGCACGCCGGCGAGACGCTGATGTTTCGGCTCGGTCATCAGCGCGAGGCGGCCTTCGACAGGGTCCGTGCCGGCCTTTTCAAACAGCTCGTCGATGAAGGTTTCGACCACATAGCCCGTATGGGTGTGACCGACGGAACGCCACCACAGCGTCGTCACCGGGCTGTTTATGATGTGGGCGGAGCAATGGAAATTCGGCACCGTATAGGGAAGTTCTGACGCGCCTTCCACCATGCTGGAATCGACGCCGTTCTGGATCATCCCTTCGAACGGCGACCCGGCAAGGAAGGACTGGCCCGCGATCACATGTTCCCACGCAGTTATCCGGCCATTTGCATCAAGGCCGCCGCGAAGCCGGTGCGCCGTCATTGGGCGGTAATAGCCGCCCTGAATATCGTCTTCGCGCGTCCACATCAGCTTCACCGGAGCCTGGCCGCCAGCAGCCATGAACAGTTCAGCCACTTCACGCGCCACATGCGAGGTCGGCTGGGCGCGGCGCCCGAAACTGCCGCCGGCATATTGAACGTTGAGTTTCACCTGCGCGGGATCAAGGCCGCAGACCTGAGCGATGGTCGGATGATCGAGGGACGGGAACTGGCTGCCCATCCAGACCTCAACGCCGCCATCGGCGCGCCGCTCCATCACCGCATCCATAGGTTCCATGGGCGCATGAGCAAGGTAAGGAAACACATACTCCGCTTCGAGCGTCGTCGCCGCTGACCCAAGCGCAGCGTCTATATCGCCCTTTTCACCGGCGAGGGCGCCGCGCGATTTCACCGCGTCAACGCGTTCCTGCGCAATCTGCGCTGACGAGCGCGTTTCAGCAGCGCTTTCGTCCCATGTGACGTTGAGCGCTTTGCGCCCTTTGAGCGCCGCATAGGAATTGCGCGCAAAGACAGCAACGCCGTCACTGATGGTTTTGACGTCAAGCACGCCCGGCACGGCGCGCGCCGCGGCGTCATCAACGCTAGCCGCCTTGGCGCCGAACTTATCAGGATGCCGGACGACAACCGTCTGCATGTCATCGCGGTAAACGTCGAGCGTGAATTGAGTCTCGCCGGTGGACTTGCCGCCGGTATCGAGCTTGGGAACATCCTTGCCGATATAGACGAATTGATCAGGCGTTTTAAGGGTCGGCTCCGCCGGCGGCGTTTCAAGCGCCGCCGCTTCCGCAAGCTCGCCGAAATTGGCTGAGCGCCCGCTCGCCGCATGGGTCACGACGCCCTTGGAGACCGTAATCTCTCCTGCCGGCGCGCCCCACGCTTTCGCCGCAGCGGCGATCAGCATGGCGCGTGCGCCAGCGCCAGCCTGACGCATGACCATGAAGGACGCCGCCATGGCGGTCGACCCGCCCGTGCCCTGCATCCCGCCAAAGGCGGCGTTGCCATACAGCGCTGCATTGGACGGCGCGTTTTCAGCGCGAATCTGTCCCCAGTCGGCGTCAAGTTCATCAGCGACCAGAGTCGCAAGGCCCGTCGCCGTTCCCTGCCCAAACTCGATATGCTTGAACAGGACCGTCACGATATTATCCGTCCCGATACGGATGAATGCGTTGGGCGCGTAAACGCTTTCCGTCGCTGTCGCTCCAAGGACAGCCTCGGCGCCAGATTGCGCTTTGCTCTTGAGTGGAAGGGTGACGCCGATAACAAGTCCGCCAGCACCCGCGAGAAACGCGCGTCTTGAAGGGGCCGATTTTGTCAGGGTCGATGCAATGTTCATGGATTAACCCTCCAGCTTTTCGCCGGCGGCTTTCACCGCCTTGCGAATGCGCACATAGGTCGCGCAGCGGCAGATGTTTCCCGCAAGCGCATTGTCGATGTCTTCGTCGCTCGGCCTTGTGGTTCGCTGCAACAGCGCCGCCGCCGACATGATTTGTCCGGACTGGCAATAGCCGCATTGCGGCGTGTCGAATTCCGCCCATGCATCGCGCACGGCGTCTGCTTCCGGTCCCGACAGCCCTTCAACCGTGGTTACGTCCATGCCGGAAACAGTGGAAAGCGGCGTTATGCAGGAGCGACGCGGCTGACCGTTCACATAAACAGTGCACGCGCCGCATTGCGCTATGCCGCAACCGAATTTCGTGCCGGTAAGCCGCAACTCGTCGCGCAGCACCCACAGCAGCGGCGTGTCGGGGTCGGCGTCCACCGTCCGCTGTTCCTCGTTGACGTTGAATGAAACGCTCATGGCTTGCCCCTTTGACGTGTCGTCGCTAGCGATAAATCGCGTTATAGGAATATTGCTCGCGACCGTTGTTCGTGTCCAGAAATATTGGCTTTCCAACCTGCAAAACCACAGCGCAGTTGCGAGGGGTTCTTAAGTGGCGACCATTGTTGTTTTAGGCATGACATAAAATTTTTAGCGGCCGCAATTATTGCGCATTGACTCCGCCGCCCAGCGCACGAAACAGCTGGATCGTGTTGACGGCTTTCGCCAGTTCAATAGCGATCAGTTCCTGTTGCGCCGCATAGTTTGACCGCTGCGCATCAAGCACGGCGAAATAATCGTCAATACCGTTTTCAAAACGCATGCTGGTCAATTCAAATGTCCGGTCGGAAGCAGCAGCCAGATTGGCGACAGCATCCAGCCGATCGTTAATGGTTGCTCTCGTTGCGAGCGCGTCCGCCGTTTCGCGAAAAGCGCTTTGTATGGCGCCTTCATACTCCGCCTGCGCTATGTCGCGGTCGATTTTTGCGCCTTGCAGTTGCGCGCGGTTACGGCCGCCGGTGAAGATGGGAAGGCTCACCGACGGGGCGAATTGCCAGACCCCGGTTCCGGGCGCGAACAGATCGGAAAGCTCGGCGCTTGCGGTTCCTGCGCTTGCGGTAAGTTGTATCCGCGGAAGAAACGCGGCGCGTGCGGCGCCGATATTGGCGTTCGCGGCTTTGAGACGATTTTCTGCAGCGAGAACATCCGGTCGTTGCAACAGCACATCCGAGGATGCGCCCACGGTGAAATCGCTGGCGATGCTAATGTCGCCTAGCGTATCATCGCCAAGGCCCGGCAGGCTTTGCCCATCACCAACAAGCAACTGTAATGCATTCTCGTCCTGGGCGACTTGCGCTTCCAGCGCCGCTGCGTCCGCGCGCGCGCGTTCGATGGTGACCCTGACGCGCTCAAGATCAACATCATTGCCGATGCCGCTATCAGCAAGGTTGCGTGTTAACTCCAGCGACTCTTGCTGGCTTTCAAGCGTATCGCGGGCGATCGCCAGCAACTCGCGATCCGCAGCCAGCCGGAAATAAGCGGTTGCGACTTCCGCGACGAGAGAAATCTCGGCAGCTCTTTTTGCTTCTTCTGTTGCAAAGTATGTTTCAAGCGCCTGACGGTTGAGGCTGCGGACCCGCCCGAAAAGATCGAGTTCATATGCGCTGACATTTGCGGACGCGCCATATTGCTCGATGGTGAACGGCCCCTGCCCGCCGCCGGCGCCGGCTGCGCCAAACGCGGGAGCGTTCTCGCCGAAGCGCTGGCGCGAATAATCTCCCGACGCGCCAATCGACGGCAGGCTGTCGGCGCGCTGAATGCGGTATTGCGCTCTCGCCCGTTCGACATTGAACGCTGCGACGCGCAGGTCACGATTATTGTCGAGCGCGGTCTGGATAAGCGCGCTGAGTTTCGGGTCGGTAAACACATCGCGCCAGGCGATCAGCGAGGACGATACGTCTGCACTCGCATTCGGCAAGGTGCTCGCAACCGGCGCAGACGGTCTGTCGTAATCCGGGGCCATGCTGGCGCAGGCGGAGATCAGTGATGCGGCGCCCAGCAGGGCGCCCCGCAATATGATGTTATGCAGTTTTGCCATCGGCCTACGCTCCTTGTGCGCCCAGTTGCGACTGCGCTCTGCGATTTTCTTTCGCGCCAAACAGGCGGCGCACCAGCACATAGAAAAGCGGCGTGAAAAAGATGCCGAGGAACGCCGCCGCCAGCATGCCGCCAAGAACAGCGGCGCCGACGGCGTTACGGCCCGCCGCCCCGGCGCCGGAACTGAGAACGAGCGGCAGAACACCGAGGCCGAATGCAAACGACGTCATCAGGATTGGCCGTAAGCGCGTGCGCGCCGCTTCAACCGCCGCGTCAATGACGGACTTGCCGTTCTCTTCAAGGGTCTTTGCGAACTCAACGATCAAAATCGCGTTCTTCGCCGCCAGCCCGATTGTCGTCAGCAGGCCGACCTGGAAGAAAATGTCATTCGCAAGTCCGTTCAACATCGCCGAAGCGACAGCGCCCATAATGCCGAGCGGTACGATCAGCATCACCGCCACTGGAACAGACCAACTGTTATAGAGGGCGGCGAGACACAGAAAGACGACGAGAATCGACAGGCAGTAAAGCATCGGCGTCAGCGCGCCGGACTCCCGTTCTTCTGCGGAAAGCCCCGTCCATTCGATGCCAAATCCGCCCGGGAGGTCAGCGGCGATCGCTTCAATGCGCGCCATCGCCTCACTGGAACTGTAGCCCGGCGCAGCGGCGCCGAGAATCTGGACCGACGATACGCCATTATAGCGCTCCAGTTTTGGCGAGCCATTGGTCCATGACGTATCCGCAAATGCGGAAAATGGAACAAGACCGCCCGAAGCGTTCGGTATCCGCAATGCGTCGAGATCGTCTGGCGACCTGCGGAATTCTTCATCGGCAGCGAGATAGACGCGCTTGATCCGGCCGCGGTCGAGGAAGTCGTTGACGTATAGCCCGCCCATGGATGTGGTCAGCGTTGCATTGATTGCGCTTGTCGACAAACCCATGGCCTGCGCGCGGCGCTGGTCGATATCGACTTTGAGTTGCGGGACGTCATCGAGGCCGTTAGGACGAACGCCAACCAGCGCCGGATCCTGCGCGGCGGCGGCAAGCAACTGGTTGCGCGCATTCATCAGGGCGTCGTGGCCAAGTCCGGCGCGATCCTGCAAGAAGAAATCAAAACCGCTCGCCTGACCAAGGCCGGGAACGGCTGGCGGCGCAAAGGCAAAAACCTGCGCATCGCTGATCTGATAGAAGGCCTGATTGGCCCTACCGACAACTGCTGCTGCGCTGTCCCCGGCGCCGGGCCGGTCTTTCCAGTCCTTGAGCGCGACAAAGCCGATACCGACATTCTGGCCCGCGCCGGCAAAACTGAATCCGGCAACGGTAAAGTAGCCATTCACGGTATCGCTTTCATTGTCGCGCAAATGGGCTTCCACCTTGTCAAGGACGGCGAGCGTGCGTTCATAGGTGGCGCCGGCCGGAAGCTGCGCCTGCAACAACATCAAGCCCTGATCCTCTTCAGGCAAAAATGACTGCTCGATGCGCGTGAAAACAAAAGCCGTCACGGCGCTCAAGGCCAGAAAAATTACAAAGAACCGCGTGCTGCGGCCGATAATGGCGTTTACGCCGGAAAGATGCCGGCGGGCGCCGCCATTCAAGACGGTATTGAAAAGGCGAAGCGGCGCCTCGAGGCGATAGCGCAGCGTTCCGGGTTTGGCTTCTTTGCTCGCATCGTGAGGCTTTAGAATGGTGGCGCAAAGGGCCGGCGTCAAAACAATGGCGGTGATCACCGACATCGCCATGGCGGAAACGATGGTGATGGAGAATTGCCGGTAAATTGCGCCTGCGGTGCCCGGGAAAAACGCCATCGGCACGAACACTGCCGACAACACGGCGCCAATGCCCACCAGCGCGCCAGTGATCTGGCCCATTGCCTTTTGTGTCGCTTCGCGCGGCGGCAAATGGTCTTCCTCCATGACGCGATCGACATTCTCAATGACGACAATCGCATCATCCACAAGCAAGCCGATGGCGAGCACCATGGCGAGCATGGTCAGCGTGTTGATCGAAAAGCCGGCGGCGAGAAGGATCGCCATGGTTCCAAGCAGCACCACTGGCACCGTGATCATGACGATCGCCGTCGCGCGCATATTCTGCAGGAAGAGGAACATGATGATCGAGACGAACACTGCGGCCTCCAGCAGTGTTTTAACGACTTCCTTGATCGATTCTTCAACGAACGGCGTTGTGTCGTAGGGAAACACAGCCTTCATCGCAGGCGGGAAGAACGCCGACAGTTCTTCAACGCGATGTTTTACGGCCTCGGCGGTTTCAATGGCATTGGCGCCGGTCGCAAGCTGGATGGCCATCCCTGCAGCCGGACGATCCATATACTCGCCAAAACGGCTGTAAGAATCGGCGCCGAGCTCTACGCGGGCCACATCATCAAGCGTCACCTGAGAGCCGTTTTCGAGCGTGCGCAAAGAAATGGCCCGGAACTCTTCCGGGGTCTGCATCAACGACTGGATCGTGATGGTGGCGTTCAACATCTGGCCATCGACGCTGGGTCCTCCGCCGATTTCGCCGCCGGCGACCTGCGTGTTCTGCGCGCGGATGGCGGTTACCACATCCTGCGTTGATAATCCGAAGGAAGAAAGCTTGTGCGGGTCCAGCCAGATTCGCATCGCATATTGCGAGCCAAAAAGCTGGACCGTGCCGACACCCTTAACACGGCTGATCGGATCGAGCAGGTTCGAGGCGATGTAGTCGGCGAGATCGACATCGGTAAGCGAGCCGTCATCTGTCGTCAGCGCTACGATCAGGAGGAAGCCGCTTTGCGCTTTGGAGACGACGACGCCGTTGCGCTGCACTTCCTGCGGCAGCAAGGGCGTTGCGAGCGCCAGCTTGTTTTGAACCTGCACCTGCGCGATATCCGGATCGGTCCCTGATTCAAAAGTCAGGGTCATGCTCATCGAACCGTTCGAGTCTGAATTGGCCGTCACATAACGAAGATTATCGATGCCTTTCATCTGCTGCTCGATGATCTGCGTGACGCCGTCTTCAACGGCCTTCGCCGATGCGCCGGGATAGACGGCGGTAACCGTGACTGATGGCGGTGCGATTTCCGGATATTGCTCGACCGGCAGATTAATGATGCTGATCACGCCTGCGAGCATGGCGATGATGGCCATCACCCATGCGAATACCGGGCGGTTGATGAAAAAATTAGCCACGATGACAGATTCCAGATTAGTGAGGCGGAATTATTCCAGGCCCTTTGAAGTGACTTTGACGGCGTTTGCAGGAGCGGCGTCGGCGGTTTGCGAGACTTCGACCGGCGTTACGGTGTCGCCGGGACGGAACCGCTGAAAACCTTCAACGACGATGCGCTCGCCATCTGCAAGGCCTTCCGCCACCAGCCATTGATCGCCAATGACGCGGTCTGTGCGAACAACTCGCGGTGCAGTCTTGTTTTCACTGTCGACCGTATAGACCAGTCCCTCGCCTTGCGGATTCCGGTTCACTGCTTGCTGCGTCACCAGCACCGCATCCTTGCGGACGCCTTCGACGACTTTTGCGCGGACGAACATGCCCGGCAGAAGCAAATCATCCGGGTTTGGAAAGACGGCGCGCAAGGTGACCGACCCGGTGGCGGGATCGACGCTGACTTCGGTCAAGGCGATTTTGCCTTTATGTTCGTAGGTGCTGTCATCTTCGAGAGTCAGCTCGACTGACAGATTGGCGTTGCCGTCTGTCTGCAACTCGCCGTTTTGCTGCATGCGTTTCCAGCGAAGAATTTCGGCGCTGGATTGGGTGATATCCACATAGATCGGGTCGAGCGCATTGATAACGGCAAGTTCCTGCGGCTGACCGGCGCTGACGAGCGCGCCGCTCGTCACATAAGTCCGGCCGATTTTTCCTGAGATCGGCGCAGTGATGGTCGTGCGTTCAAGCTCGATGCGCGCGCTCGCCAGTGCCGCGCGCGTGGCGGCGATGTCGGCTTTCGCCTGGTTTGCCGTAGCGACAGCGTCATCATAATCCTGACGGCTGACGGCTTTGTTTTCGACAAGCGTTGAAAACCGCTGGCGCCGGTTCTCGGCGGCGACCGCCAACCCTTCCGCGCGGTTGAGCGCCGCCTGCGCACTGGCGACGGAGGCTTCGTATGGCGCGCTGTCTATCTTGTAGAGCGGCTGACCGGCTTCAACATCGTCGCCCTCCTCGAACAGGCGTTCGGTGATGATGCCCGACACCTGAGGCCTTACTTCGGCCGCTTTGGTCGCTGTTGTGCGTCCCGGCAAGACCGAAGAAAGCTCAACCGGCTGCGTTTTGATTTCGGCGACAATGACCTCTGGCGGCGGCGGCGCAGATTGAGCCTGCTGCTCGTTTGAGCAGGCTGAAACCGCCATGGACAGGCTCAAAAGACCGAGAACTGCGATTTTATCGTATAAATACCGTGGCATAGATGTATGAGCCCGCAAATCTGAGTGCCCCGCCCCATGGCAGCGCGCTTGAATTACTAGAATGAATGTTTATTCTAACCGTTAAGTTCAATAGTCAAGATGGGTATGCGTGAAAATTTTGCAACGCAGCATGCGAGAAACCCCAAAGCGGGCTAGACAATAAAAATGGCGCTCGTGATTTAGGAAGGAAATTAAGGTCAATGGCGGAGCGAAAGGCAGCATCAACTTCCGAGCAATTGGGAAGTTTCGAAGGTCTTCAGGTTGTTGCTGATGCATCGCCAAAGGACGATTGCCGCCGTTCGCAAATTTTGAACGCGGCTGAACGCTGTTTCATCGCCAGCGGCTTTCACGGCGCGCGCATGTCGCAAATCGCCAAAGAAGCAAAGATGAGTCCTGGGCACATCTATCACTATTTCGAGAGCAAAGAGAGAATCATCGCTGAGATGGTGCGCTCCCATGCAGAAGACAAAAAATGCATGCTCAATGATTATGAGGCCGCCGGCGATCGGGTCGTAGACATGATGATCGAGAATCTGGATTCCAGCGTCGACTCTTCAACAGATCCATTCTGGTCAGCGTTAATGCTGGAAATCACTGCTGAAGCAACACGCAATCCAGAAATCGCAAACATGCTGCGCGAGTCTGATGACGAGATAAAAGCGCGTGTTCTGGAATGCCTGATGGACGGCACCGACAAGCAAGAACTTGAAACGCGTCTTGAACTGCTTGTCGCGCTATTTCAGGGCCTCGGCATCAGAAACATTATTAACCCCAAGCTCGACAAAAAGCTGGTTGCTAAACTGATGAAGGATATTGTTGAGTTGCTATTTCGTAGCGAAGAAAAGGCGTCGGCACGGTAACACATCAGTCTCAGCTAAGTCGCACCCTACCCTTCGCTTATTTGTTAAATATCCACGCTTTCCGTAAAATAAGTCACGCGCAAAAAAACACCCTGCAAAGAGGGTGTTTTTTGAGTCTTGTTCCAGATGAGCGAGGCTAATGCCGCCCTCTTGCTTTCATGTTGCTTCGCTGTTTTTGCGACGCAGGCGCCTGACCTTCCGGCTTATGACGGAACGTGATGCGGCCCTTGCTCAGATCATACGCAGACATCTCGACCGTGACGCGGTCGCCAGCAAGCGTTTTGATCCGGAATTTACGCATCTTCCCGCCCATATATGCAAGGATAGTATGCTCATTATCCAGCGTGACGCGATAGTTCCCGTCCGGCAGCACCTCGGTTACGACGCCGTCGAACTCCAGCAGTTCCTCTTTCGCCATGGTCTTGTCCTTTCTGCGTACGCGCTGGCGAATTTCCGTTCGCGGCCGCTTTTGTTTTAACGCCGGAGTGATCGGCTTTGTGTTGTTCGCCGGTGTTCACATTCGACCGGCTTTTGAATTTCTTGCGGAACGGTTGTCCGGGTTTGTCGTCCAACTGCTCTCCTGCGCGCGGACCGCGATTCTGGCCCTTCCTGTGTTGCTTGCGCTTGGCCTGCCCCGGGCCTCCTGCAGAACGGCCGCCGCGGCGCGGTTCGCCTTCCTCAAGGAGGTCGTTACCGCCGAACGATGCGCCTGCATCAGGGCGATAGACGGGCGTCAACACGCCAGCATCGTTTGTGACAACGGAAATCCGCTGCTGTGTCAACCGCTCAATAGACCGCAGGAACGGCCGTTCATCGCCGGCACAGAAGGAAATCGCTGTGCCTGCCGCGCCTGCGCGCGCTGTCCGGCCAATCCGGTGGACATAGGTTTCCGGCACATTCGGCAGGTCATAATTGATGACGTGAGAGATGCCGGAAACGTCGATTCCGCGCGCGGCGATATCCGTCGCCACGAGGATTTTCGCTTTGCCTGAACGGAATGCGTTCAGCGCCCGTTCACGCTGGGCTTGCGACCTGTTGCCATGAATTGCATGCGCATTGGCGCCTGCGGCATTCAGCGCTTTGGTGACTTTATCGGCGCCATGTTTGGTTTTCGTGAAAACCAGCCCGCAGGAAAAATCGTCCTTCGACACCATGTCGAGCAGCGCTTTCGCTTTGTCAGGACGCTCCATAAATATGACGCTCTGATCGATTTTCAGCGCCTTGGTGGCGGCAATCTCGACCTTCACGGGGTTGCGGACAAAGCTGTTCGCCAGTTTCGCAATCGCCGGCGGCATAGTCGCCGAAAGAAAAATGCTTTGACGACCGCTCGGCATCGCCGCTGTCAGCGTCCGGATCGCCGGCACAAAACCGAGGTCGAGCATTTGATCGACTTCATCCAGAACAAGCACTTCCACCTGATCGAGATTGACGGCGTTCTGCCGCATCAGGTCGAGCAGCCGGCCCGGCGTCGCTACGAGAATATCAAGTCCGTTTCTCGCAGCAGTCTTTTGTTTGCCCATAGAAGCGCCGCCAATAACGAGGGCCGTGCGCAGACGCATGTTCTTGCCATAGGCGTGAAAGCGATCCAGCACCTGTCCAGCGAGTTCGCGAGTCGGCGCGAGCACAACCACGCGGCAGTCGCCGCGGCGCGGCTCATGCTTCGATGTGGCGAGTTTGTGCAAAATAGGCAGCGCGAAAGCCGCCGTTTTGCCGGTTCCTGTCTGGGCGACGCCAATAAGGTCGCGCCCTTCCATCACTGGCGGAATTGCGCCTTGTTGAATCGGCGTTGGTGTTGTGTGGCCCTCTTTGACGAGCGCCTGCGTGATCGGCCGTGCGAGGCCGAGGTCGTTGAATTCTGTCAAAATAATCTCTCTATGCGCCGCCACGTTTAAACGTGCGCAACGTTGGGTTCGCGAGAACCCGCGTGCCAGGGCGCTCAAATAATTTTTGGAATAATCGGCCGACGGAACTTCCCGTTTACACGCAGCCGTAAAATGTTTCCTGCAGCCGAAGCTGGCAGGTTAGATGCTTCGCGACGTCTAGCTGGTCGCCGCCTGCTTTTCTTTGTCTTCTTGAGCAAGCCTTGCTTGACGAAGCCGGCGTGATTTTTCACGCCGTTGTGCTGCGTTGTATTCCAATTCTGCAAGCGCTGCCGCTTCGGCATCCTCGCGCATGGCGCGGCGGCTTTGAGGCGACAATGTATTGCGATTGGACATAAGAATTACCGGCTTTCTTTTTCTAGTTTTCCTGGCGCAGCTGCAGTTGGTTTTCTGAAGCGATGCGTTCGAAGTTTTCTTCGTGAAACTTTAACCGATATTGAAAGTGCGAGCCGTTAGAAGGGAGGAGAGCGACAACTTCATACTCAGCATTGTTAGTCGGCGTAAAACCGAACCCCCGAGCAAATTTAACTTGTTGCCCGACCTTATAGCGGTGCGTTCTGCGGCGTTCGATAATCGCGCGTCCTCCCTTAAGTCTTTATCGAAGCGCGCCAATAAAATGGCGCGCTCCAACAAATGCAGTGGTTAGGCGATGCGAAGGTTCGTGGCTGCAATCTTGCCGCGCTCTTCTTTGGTCTCGAATGAAACGGCCTGGCCGTCATTCAACGAGCGAACGCCCGCTGCTTCAAGTGCCGTGGCGTGAACGAAAACGTCCTTGCCGCCATCATCCGGCGCAATAAAGCCAAAACCTTTTTGCGAGTTATACCACTTAACTGTTCCAGTAGCCATTTGAATATCCTTTACAAACATGGCGTTAGAGGGGCGAGCGAACTCGACCCTGCAGGGTAGCAACCTATGTTTGGAGGGGTGTCAAAAGCTCGGTACACAGGCCTATTAGACGGCCTTCAATCATTGGCGCGATCACTACATAGGCGCGAAAACCGCCAAATACAAGAAAAATTTCCCCAGCGGCGCGTTTGGGGTCAAAAAGACGTAATAATCTCAAAAGGTTGTGTCGGACAGCAGAAACGGCCTGATTTCGTCAGATTTCGAATTTAACACCCTGCGCCAGCGGCAAAGCCGACGAATAATTCACGGTCTGGGTTTGCCTGCGCATATACGCCTTCCACGAATCCGAGCCGCTCTCGCGGCCGCCCCCTGTTTCCTTCTCGCCGCCAAAGGCGCCGCCGATCTCCGCCCCGGACGGCCCGATATTCACATTTGCGATCCCGCAGTCGGAGCCGAAGGCAGACAGGAATTGCTCCGCCTCAAGCAGATCACGCGTAAAAATACAGGAAGAGAGACCTTGAGCGACGGTGTTCTGCAGCTCTATGGCCTGCTCAAGGCTCTCATAGCGCATGACATAAAGGATCGGCGCGAAGGTTTCTTCAAGCACGATCCCTTCATGAGACGGCGTCTCAACAATCGCCGGGCGCACATACCAACCCGGCTCACTCACTCGTTCCCCGCCCGTTATCACGCCGCCCTGCGCTTTGGCGCGATCAAGTGCATAGTGCATTCGATCGAAAGCGGCCTTGTCGATCAGCGGCCCGACCAAGGCTCCTGAATTCAGTGGGTCGCCAACCGGAAGCGACTTGTAAGCGGCTTTCAGGCGCTCGGTGAAATCATCATAAATTGAAGCGTGAACGAATAACCGCCGCAAACTCGTGCAGCGCTGCCCGGCTGTGCCTGCAGCAGCAAAACAAACCCCGCGCAGGGCAAGATCAATATCTGCCGACGGCGCAACGATACCGGCATTATTTCCGCCCAATTCCAGCAACAAGCGGCCAAACCGGCTTGCGACTCGAGGGCCCACTTCCCGGCCCATTCTGGTCGAGCCGGTCGCAGAAACCAGCGCGATCCTTTTGTCGTCGACCAGATGCTCGCCCGCTTCGCGGTCGCCGATAATTATGGAACAAAGTCCCTTCGGCGCTTCATCTCCGAACCGGGCGGCAGCACGTTCGAACAGCGATTGGACGGCAATCGCCGTCAGCGGCGTCTTTTCTGATGGTTTCCATACGCATGAATTGCCGCAAACCAGCGCCAGCGCTGCGTTCCACGACCAGACAGCAACTGGAAAGTTGAATGCAGAAATTATTCCGACTGTTCCCAACGGGTGCCAGGTCTCGCGCATATGGTGGCCGGGTCGTTCGGACGCGATGGTCAGCCCGTAGAGCTGACGGGAAAGACCGACGGCGAAGTCGCAAATGTCGATCATTTCCTGAACTTCACCCAGGCCTTCCGAGAGGATCTTGCCGCATTCTATAGTCACCAGACGGCCAAGATCGTCCTTGTGCGCGCGCAGTTCCTCGCCGAGCAAACGGACCAGCTCCCCCCGCCGCGGAGCCGGCACGTTTCGCCACTGCAGAAAGGCCCGATGCGCTTGCCCGATTTTCGTCGTGACCACAGCGCCGTCATCAAGCGCGACCTGTGCCAGCTCCGAACCGTCTATGGGCGTTGTGACCGCAAGCGCCCCGCGCGTAAACAACCGCTCTTCGACGCCCAGGCGGGCCATAATTTCAGAAATGTTCATCGACATTCTCCTTGCCGCCTCTCCTACACTTGATCCCCGCTAGAGGCCAAGACGGGCAATCAGCATGGGGGCCATTGCTTCCGCTTGCCGGGACGCGTAAACCGCCCACCCGGCAATATTTCAAGGGAGGACGCGAGAAATGGCCCGCAAATATGATCGTGTTCCGGAGCTCAGCCTCAAGGCCTATACGGACGGCGACGCAGATTCGCGGCGCGAGTTCGAACATGCGCTGTTTGAAGGGTTCAAATATTTCGGATTTATCATCCTCAAAGACCACAAGGTCAGCCACGACTTGCTGCAACGCGCCTACGCCAAAAGCGCTGAATTTTTCGCACAGCCCGAGTCTGACAAAACGCCATTCTTCCGCACCGACGGTCAGCGCGGCTATACGCCATTCGGGCGTGAGCACGCGAAAGATTCCAAGCATCCTGATCTGAAAGAGTTCTGGCATGTCGGCCGCGAGTTCGACGGATCTTCCCCGCTCAATGAAATCTATCCGCCCAATGTGTGGCCAAAAAGGCCGGACAGCTTTCGCGAAACGTTCCTTGAGCTTTACGACGCGCTGGAAGAAGCCGGCATGGTCATGCTGGAAGCGCTGGCGCCGTCGCTTGACGTTCCTCGCGATTATTTCCGCAATATGGCGACTGACGGGAATTCAATTCTACGGTTGCTTCATTATCCGCCAGTGCCCGAAGGCGTGAACCCGAACGCCATTCGCGCAGCCGCCCATGAAGACATCAACTTGATCACCATTCTGGTCGCCGCCAATGGCGGCGGTTTGCAGTTGCTGGACCGAGACGGCAAATGGCTGCCAGTCGATACCGACCCGGACAATCTGATCGTCGATGCGGGCGACATGCTTGCGCGCGTCTGCAATGACGTTATTCCGGCCACGACGCACAGGGTGATAAACCCGGAAGGCGGACCGAATGAGTCCCGCTATTCCATGCCGTTTTTCATGCATCCGCATTCCAACGCAGTGCTTTCCTGTCTCGATAGCTGCAAGGGTGACGGCGCAAAATATGAAGACATCACGGCTGATGACTTCCTGAAGCAAAGATTGCGGGAAATCGGGCTGGCTGGATGACGCTGACGATCCGGCGGGGCGATGAGGCGGATATTCCAGCCCTGCAAGATCTGGAACGCGATGCAGCGCAGGCCTTTCGCAGTATCGGATATGATTTCTGCGCCGATGGCCCGGTTCGCACATATGACGAACACCAGCGCGACTTGCAGACGGGTGCAGTCTTTGTCGCTGAGGTTGACGGGCAACTTGCTGGCTTCATCTTGATGTGGCCTGTCGATGGACGTGCTCACATCACCGAAGTATCCGTTGCGGAAAGATATCAGCAACTCGGCATAGGCCGCTCACTGGTGAGCACCGGCGAGCGGTGGGCGCAAGAACAAGGCTATAGCGAAATTACGCTGACGACATTTCGGGACGTGAGCTGGAATGCACCTTTTTATGCGTCGCTCGGCTATCAAATCTTTACGCCGGACAGCGAGCGAACAGAGTTGGCCGCCGTTCGGGCGGAAGAAATCGAAAGCGGGTTTCACGCCAAACCGCGCGTCGCCATGAAAAAGCAGCTCTTGGGCATCCTGTGATCCACGTGGATGCCCAAGATTCTTTTGCGCACGTTTTGAGACGGAAAACCGGTGAACCACTTTTCCTTCAAAACGCCCTAATCTCCCAGTCCCTCGCAATGCCAGCAGGTTTCCATCATAGCGCCGCCAATCGGGCTGCCCGGCGGAATGTCCGCGCTCGGCGCTGCCGCAGGTGCAGGAGTCGCTGGGCGATTGAGGTGTGCTTCGATGCGCGCCTGAAGCCAGGCGTTTTGAGTCCGGGCCTGCTGGGCGCTGAACAGGGATGGCTCCAGCCGGTTGGCAATTGTCCGCAACCTCGCCTCCGCCTGCGCACGGACAGCCGGTTGCGCATTGCCGTTCAACGAAAGATCAATTAGCGACGAAACAAATCGGTTCTGCACCACATTTGCCAGTTCCTGTTCCCCGGCGCCCGTCACCGCAGCAAACGCACGGTTGTCGACCGCATTTAAGACCTCAGTGAAGCCCAGCGCGGCCGGATTGCGCCGCTGCTGTTCCACCAGCCGCGCCGCGCGCGACGAATGCAAGAGCGCATCAATGGTCAGGCTGGCCGCAGCGTCGGCTGCACTTGCCAAGTCGAACATTGGATCGGCGTCCGACGAAAATGCTTCGCCGCCGCCGCTGCCATTGAAGACCCCCATGGGCTGTGTCATTTGATCGAGCACCCGGGGCGGCATGTTTAGCGCCGAGGGATCGAGAGTCTGCATCAATGCAGCTAAAGCAGCGCGTTGCTTTTCATCGGAAACAACCGCGCCCGGCGACATCCAGTCGCCTGTAGTTTTGTAGGCGAAGTCATATCCGCCAACCAGTTTTGCCGCCGCTGCAATCTGATAACGATGGTAGAGATAAATTGGCACGATCACCTGCCGCAGATTGGCGATGGGTTCACCTGAAGCTAACGAGTTTGCTCCGAAATTACGCAAGGCGACTGCCCGCACCGACAGCGTATCAATGAGCGATTGCACGGCATCTTCGCCATTGTCCCAAACGCTGGCGTAAGGGTGGCCGGTTCCAACCGAACGCGCTTCGCTGTCAGCAATAAAGCGCAATCCTGAACCATATGCGTCAGCAAGTATTTTGTTCAACTCGGCTCTCTCATTGGCGCCTTGCGGAAACTCGCGATAAAGCCAGTTTGCCGCCGCTTTATCCCACTCGCCGATGCCGTCATCATAAGCCTGAGCAAAAGACAGCGCCCCGTCTGCATCAACAGTGACCAGCGGCGCCGGATAATCCATGACCGACGCGCGATCATTCGATGACGCGGCGAAATTATGCGCGAAGCCGAGCGCGTGACCGACTTCATGAGCTGACAATTGCCGGATACGCGCCAAAGCGATTTCGACAGGATCGTCGGCTCCGCCCTTGCCCGAGTTCTGCGCGCCCGCAAGTCCTTCAAAGATCATCCGGTCCTGACGAACCCGCTGCGATCCCAGGATCACGCTCCCTTTGATCATTTCGCCCGTGCGCGGATCGGAAACGCCGCCGCCGTAGGACCAGCCGCGGGTCTGTCTGTGGGTCCAGGAAATAATATTGTAGCGAATATCGCGGGGATGAGCGCCTGCCGGCAAGGGTTCGACGCGATAGGCGTTTTCCATCCCTGCCGCTTCGAACGCCTCCGCCCACCAGGACGCGCCCTCGATCAGCGCATCGCGAATTTGCGGCGGGGCGCCTGAATCCACATAAAAAACTATCGGCTTTTTGACCGGACCGCTTCGCGCGCTCGCATCCTGTTTTTCGAGCCGAAAACGGCGTGCGAATGATTGCTGAATCGAACCTGCGAGCGGCGCGGAAAAATCATAAAAAGGAACATCGATCGCGCCAGAACGGACATCGAATGCGCGCGGCTTGTAGTCAGCATCGGGCAAACGAACCAGCGAGTGATGCTGCACCATGGTCACAGCGCGGGCATCAGCGGCGGTGGCCCATGCCTCTTCTCCCGGCGCATCGCTCACCAGCGTCAGATAGGAATCGAATTCCACATTGTCGGGAAAAGCGAGCGAATTTTCAGGATCGGCGAATGTTCGGTCTGCCGCGATTGAATAAGAACCGCCTTTGGGATGATCCTTCAAGGTTTTAACGACGCCCAACGCATCGCGGGTTAAAAAGTCGGAAATATCCACGAGACTTTCGCCCGCAGGGCCGGTCGCAGAAACCTCGCCCGCCCAGATGAATGAACGCGCAAACGATTCTCTCACGGCGCGGCGTTCCAGCTCGTTGTCCGATGTCGCCCGGTAGTTCCAGTTTTCCTGTTCGGCGATCAGTTTGTTTCCGACCCTGCGGAACGCGATCAATGAGCCGCTGTCAAATAGGCCCCGGTCCAGCCCCACAGGATTTGAACCGAGCCCAGAGGTCAAACCTGCAGCATAGATCGCCCGTAGTGAAACGCCGTCATCGTCAACCGGCGGAAACACCGCATAAACCTTGTTCTCAGCCTCATCTGTAAACAGAGTCAAAAAGCCGCGTTTGGCGGTAAAGTCCTTAACGCTTTCATCGATCCAAAATTCTGTCGCTTCAGCGCTGGCGGCTTGCTCATCATGAACCGCTTCCGGCCCAGCCGGCGCATCCCCTTCATTCCGGGCGCACCCGGCGGTAATCGTCAAGACGAACAGGAGGAGCGTGATGGCGCGCATGAGGACTTCCTTTTGCAATTTTGGGAGAAGCTGCCGCAAATTAGCGTGAATTGCAAAGCCCCAAATCGCCACTGCGCAGCGGAATTGCCTCTCGCGTCAACGCGTCCTATTTTCCCGCCGGAACGCGGAAAAGAGAGTATTCAGTGAAATTTATCGGCACCAAAGACTATGTCGCCACCGAGGATTTGAAGGTCGCCGTCAACGCCGCGGTGACGCTGCAGCGTCCGCTTCTGGTCAAGGGCGAGCCGGGCACTGGCAAGACAGTGCTCGCCATCGAAGTCGCCAAGGCGCTGGGGGCGCCGCTACTGGAGTGGCACATCAAGTCTACGACGAAAGCGCATCAGGGGTTATACGAATATGACGCGGTGGCGCGCCTGCGCGACGGACAACTCGGTGAAGAGCGGGCGCGAGACGTACGAAACTACATCAAGCGCGGAAAACTGTGGGAAGCCTTCACGGCGCCGGAACGGCCGGTGTTGCTCATCGATGAAATCGACAAAGCCGACATCGAGTTTCCGAACGACCTGCTTCAGGAACTCGATCGCATGGAGTTCTACGTCTACGAGACAAACGAAACCATCAGCGCCAAACAACGCCCGATCGTCATCATCACATCAAATAATGAAAAAGAACTTCCGGACGCATTTTTGCGCCGGTGTTTCTTCCATTACATCAAATTTCCCGACGCCGACACGATGGCGGAAATCGTGGAGGTTCACTATCCAGGCATCAAGAAGCGGCTCGTCGCCGACGCCATGAAAATATTCTATGAGATGCGCGACGTCCCGGGGTTGAAGAAAAAGCCATCGACTTCTGAATTGCTGGATTGGCTCAAGCTGTTGATGGCCGAAGAGCTGCCCGAAGAAGTTTTGAGCGGCCGCGACCCGAGAAAGGCGATCCCGCCGCTGCATGGCGCCCTGCTGAAAAACGAACAGGACGTACATCTGTTTGAGCGGCTAGCGTTTCTGGCGCGAAGAGAGGGCGGCAACGTTTAGAAGCGGCTATTAAACTGTAAGAATCGTCATCCGCAATAGCCCCGCACCGGCGCAGGCGGCGATGACGATCAGCATGTTGATCTTCAATCGGATGAGTGCAATCCCTGCCGCAACGGCAAGGACGGTCGCGAATGGATCGAAGGTCGCCAGCGCCGGAAGATGCAGGACGTGCCCCCACAGCGTCGTCAACGGCGCGGTTTGCGCGAACAGCACATGCAGCGAAAACCACACGGCGAGGCTGACGACGACGCCGAGCACTGCGGCGGTGACGGCGCGCAGGGCGCCGGCGACGCGGGCGTTGGCGCGCAGCTTTTCCGCATAGGGCGCGCCGGCGTAAATCCACAGGAAACTCGGCGCGAAGGTGCACCAGCTCGCCATCAGCGCGGCGGCGACCGCGAGCCAGGCGCCGCCCTCATTCCAGCCCGCCATGAAGCCCACATACTGATTAACCAGCACTAGCGGTCCAGGAGTCGTTTCCGCAAGACCGAGCCCGTCGATCATCTGCGCCGCCGTCAGCCATTGATGCGCATCGACCGCTTGCTGTTGCAGATAGGCGAGCACCGCATAGGCGCCGCCGAAGGTGACGACGGCGAGCTTGCTGAACAGAAACCCGACCTGCGTCAGCACATGATCGTTTCCGAGCAGCAGCGCTGTCGCCGCGACCGGCGCCAGCCACAAGACGGCGGCGGCGCAAGCGGCGACAAATGCTCCCTGTGATGACGTCGCCGGACCGCTGGCAAGCGGAACATCCGCAGCGGCGGCGGGCGCCGCGCGCGCGAACCCGAATGCCGCCGCCGTGAGGATCACCAGCGGAAACGGAGCGCCGAAAACGAACAGCGCCAGAAACGATAACGCCGCAAGCCCCGCGTCGAGGCGCGCCTTGAGTGAGCGCTTGCCGATCTTCACGACAGCTTCAGCGACGATGGCGATGACGGCTGCCTTGACGCCGTAGAACAGCGCCGCAACCGCCGGGGCGTCAGCGTGGGCGGCGTAAAGCCATGAGAGGCCGAGAATGATTACCGCACCCGGCAGAACGAAGAGAATACCGGCGATGAGTCCGCCAATGACGCCGCGCGTCAGCCAGCCGACATAGATTGCAAGCTGCTGCGCCTCCGGCCCCGGAAGCAGCATGCAATAATTGAGCGCATGCATGTAACGCGAATCGTCGATCCACTTGCGCTCGTCGACAAGGATGCGGTGCATCAGCGCGATCTGTCCCGCCGGTCCGCCGAAGCCGAGGCAGCCGATCTTGAAACATTCGCGCGTCAGATCGACGAGCGAGACCGCAGGGACGGATGTGTGCTGCTCCATATGTATTAAAGGCCCGCCAGATTGAGCCGCAGTCCTGCGCCTGTTTGCGTTGCGCGTCGACAGGCGACGCGGGTGCTGGCGGCGTCCTGAAACGCCGCGCCGGTGGAGTCGAAGATGTAAATGTCTTCCTCCGATACTCTGCCTTTCGCCTTGCCGGCTAGAACGTCGCCGAGTACGGCGTGAATATCGCCCGGCGCCATGACGCCGACGGCGACCGCGGCGCGCAAATCGCCCATTTGCACGCACTGGCTGGCGACATCGGCGACGACGCGCGCCTTCGCCATCAACGCTGGCGCGATTTCGTTCTTGTCCGGATTGTCGGCGCCGACAGCGGCGACAAAGGCGCCTGGAGAAACGTCGCCGGGCCCGAGAAACGGCGTGTGCGCCGTTGTGCATGTCGCGATCCCACGCAAAGCCGCGGGTAAACCGGCGAACCTGCGACAACGCTTCGGCATGGGCCCTGCCCTGATCGCCGCAACCGCAAATCATTAGCGTCCGCGCCTCGGGACGCGCGAACAGCCGAGCCGCAAGCGCACTCGCCGCCGCCGTGCGCCTGAGCGTGATTTCAATCGAGTCCATGACCGCGAGCAGCGAACCCTTCTTCGCGTCGCAGAGCAGGATCGCGCCCTGTATCGTCGGCAGGCCGCGCACCTGCGGATTACCGGGAAAGTTGCCATTCAGTTTGAGCGCAACGATCGCATCTTCGCCGCTAAGCGCGGACCCCTTGGCGTGAAAGGCGCCGCCCTCCGCGCCGATGTGCATGGGTGCCGGCGTATCGGCACGGGCCGTCGCGGCGGCGAGAAATCCTGCCTCGACAGCTTCAAGATAATCTTCGGGACGCAGCAGCGCGGCAATGTCTCGCCGCGATAAAATCAGGACATCCGGGATCATGCCGCCGCGCCTTTCCAGCTGTGACGCTCGGCCTTAGGGTCGGCGGGCCATGCGTACAGTGCGTCGTAAAGTAGAAGCCCCTGCCGCAGGAGATCGTGATCGTCGGCGTAGAGTTTCGCCATGCCAATCGCGACCACGTGAAGCCCTGCGGATTCCGGCGCGAGGCCATGCGCGTCGGTGTCGGCGCCGCGGACGATGGGCGCCAGTTTCAAAAGCCCGGCATCTGAAAGCTGGAAGCGTTTGATGAAGGCGTCGAAACTGCATGCGGCCCCGCCATGGGAAAACTCAGCGCCGGGAATGTCGAAGGCGACGGCTTTTTTCCTTTCGGCGACGGCGAACACGTCGCCTGTCGGGACATAGAGAAACTCCGCCTGCGGATCGATGAACCGGCGGATCAGCCAGGGACAAGCGATGCGGTCGATTTTGGGGCGCTCGCGCGTCACCCATCGCGACGGTCGCCGAGTTCCAAACATATCATTGAGAACGCTTTCGACGTGAGGCTCCATAAGACACGCTCCATCCATAAGGATCGGAGCGGGACTTGGACGCTTCGCGTCTGAACGGGCGCCCGCCTTGTGCCCGTCAGCCCCATATTCCGCGGCGCAAGCCGTGCCGTCAACGGTCCCATCCCTTCCCTCGCTTCCAAAAAGAACTTAAGCTTCCTCTCGCTGTCTTGCGTAGAGGGGTATCGGGGCATGGAAGCGTTCTTCGGCGCATTGCCGATCTTGTTGATTTTATTGTTTATTTTTTCGCGCAACCTCGCCAATCAGCAGCGCCACGCCGAACTCGTCAACAAGTTCACTAAAGTTCAGAAAAAGCGCAAAAGCCGGATTATCGCCATTGTCCACCGGCAGGAGCCCATGGGCCTGCTTGGCATTCCGATGCTGCGCTACATCGATCTGAACGACGCCGAGGACGTACTGGAGGCCATCCGCAAAACCCCGCCGGGCAAGCCGCTGGAATTCATCCTGCACACGCCGGGCGGTCTCGTGTTGCCCGCTGTGCAAATTGCGCGCGCCATCAAGGCGCATCCCGGAAAGAAAACGGTGTTTGTGCCGCACTACGCCATGTCAGGCGGCACGCTGATCGCGCTTGCCGCAGATGAAATCGTATTGAGCGAGCATGCTGTGCTGGGGCCCATCGATCCGCAAATCGGCGGATTGCCGGCTGCCTCCGTCGTGCGTGTCGCGAGCGAAAAGCCGATTCAGAACACTGACGATTACACGCTTGTGCTGGCTGATGTCGGCGCTATGGCGATCAATCAACTGCAGAAGATCGCAAGAGAGTTATTGACCGGAACCGTATCGGAAAACGCCGCAATTTCAATTTCCGAGCAACTTTCCTCAGGCCGCTGGACCCATGATTATCCAATCGCCTATGGCGAAGCGAAAGAAATCGGTCTGAATGTTTCGCGCGACATGCCCAAAGACATCATGGAAATGATGTCGCTGTTCCCGGACTCGCTTCGTCGAACCAAGAGCGTCAAATATCTGGAAACCGAGCCTGCTCAAGCCATGGGCGCCGCTGAACAACGCGTTACCCTTACTGGCTATCAGCCTCAGCCCGGCTCTCGCAGCTACAGTTACGGCCCCTGGAATCCGAAAGAGCTTAAAGGCCGCCAGCAACATGAAGAGAACCGCCGCCCGTTCTGGCGCCGTGGCGAAAACTGACATCAGGCTATGTATCACCCGCACAGGCGCAACCGCGCCGGAAGGAATCTATCGTGTTCGTAAAGCATCTTGCTCCAGCCGCTGCGTTCTTCGCCGTCTCCGCATGCGCAAGCGCCCCGCAAACCGCCCAGTTTTCCGGCGTCAATCCCTATGATTACTACGCGCTCGACCACATGTCGCGGATCGAGATTACAGAACAACTCAACATCACATCTGGCTCGCTGGACGGCGCGCCTGTTCTGGCGTCAGCCGATGATGACAAAAACATCAATGCGCATGAACGCACGGTGATAAGAACCACCACAAACACCGACCGCTTACGGAACAAACCCGAAGCCGATACCGGCCGATCATTTTACATCCAGGCGCAAAACACGTTCCAGCAGGACGGATGGGTGATTGACGACAATCGTTTGCGGCATGTGGAAAGCGGCCTTTTGTGCCCGCAATCGATTTCGCTGGGCGCTGAAGGACGGGCCTTCAACCTGGACCGCGTTGTAGAGTTCGACGATCAGGGGCGTGACGTGTCATGCCTATACCAGGCCGCCGATAATGGCGACATGATCGCCGCCTATGCCAGTTACTGGCCCGACATTGAGCTTGAACAACATGCTGCTGCAGCGGTGCAAGGCATCCTGCAGAACAACAATGTCACGGAATTGGTCGAAGCGCCGATTGTCAGCCTGAAAGCGGAAGAAGATGCTGGCGAGCTTGCCGAACTGATCAACGGCATGGAGACGCCGGTTGCGGGCGGATTTGAAATCGGCCTCATCAATGGCACGCCTTACCGGACATCGCTTTGGCTGGTAAAAACCCATGGCTGGCACGTCAAGGTGCGCGCTTCATACGCATCGGCCGATCAAGCCGCCGAACTCCTGTCGGCGATCCATTTTATGGGCTCGCATTTGGCCGTGCGGGCCAAAAATCTCGCTGAACCAATTGCTCCGGGCGTTGATGTTTAATCGCAAGCAACGACACTGACGTGATCACTGATGGCTCAGGAGCGTCAGTACAGGAACTCCACGTCGTCGGGGACGCGCGAAAACGCAATTTTAGCGCCCAGATAATTCAACGAGAGGCCGGACTGGCTGGCGAGGGCTACGTACCGTTTGCCGTTGCTATCGGACGCGGCTCCGCCCAACCGGCGAAATTTCGCGTTTTGATCGGCATTGATTGCATCAATCGCTGACCACAATTTTTCACGGCGCAAATCACGAGATTTTCGCTGTTGCGTGTCGAACAGGTCGAGCTGATCAAGGTTGGTCTCGCCCGGCTTCGATAGCCCGTGCAGATAAACGGTTACGCCGCCGATGCGTCCGTTACTATTATTCCGGGCCCGCCATCGCAAAAAATCACTCCAGATTTTGTCCAGGCTGTGCAGAAACAAAAAACTGTCTTGCGAATGCGGGAGTCGCTGGACGGACTGCCAGCCGCCGTCAGGACGGAGCCGTATTGAAAGGCTGAGCGTGTTTGCAAACAGTTCATAATGCCGCAACCGGCTCGCCGCTTTGAGCAAAAGCGCGCGCGCAACGATGCGGGCTTTATCTGGGTCCTCGTGCTCACGTGTCAACACACGGCTATGGCCAATCATTGATTTCTTGGTTGGCTCCTCGACCGTCTCATAACCGTGCAATCCATACCAGAAGCGCTCGCCAACAACTGAGCCCCAAATCGCGCGCGCCTGCTTCGGTTGCAACTTCCACAAATCCAGAAAGTTATGAATGCCGGCTCGCGCGAGACGCACCGAGACACCGGCGCCAACGCCCGGAATATCCGTAAGCGGCATGTCGGCAAGCCGATGCGGCAGGTCCGCCATCGTCAGCACCGTCAGCCCGTCCGGCTTCACGCGCTCCGCCGCCAGCTTCGCCAAGAGCCGGGTCGGCGCCAATCCTATCGAAGCGCGCAAGGATGGCCCCACATTGCGCGCGATCCCATCCATGACGCGTTTTGCGGTTGCCAATGCTGCGTCTGGATTTTGCTCTGAGCGCGACAACCGAAAGGCCGCTTCGTCGACGGAATAAACTTTTTCGAGGGGCAAATGACGTTCAACTTCCGTCATCAGCAATTTGTGGACGGCGACATAGCGATCGTGCCGAGCGGGCATGACCGCGATGCCCGGACACATCCGCCGCGCATCACGCACCATTGTTCCCCGCTTTACTCCAAAAGGGCGCGCTTCATAGCTGGCGGCGATTGCGCTGGTGTGCTCGGAATTGAGCGGCGTGACGATAACCGGCCGCCCCCGCAATTCGGGGTGGTCGTGCTGTTCAACCCCAGCGAAATAGGCGTTGAAATCTATAAACAAATACGCGAGCGGACGGTCGCCGCCCGGATGGGGAATTGAATTATTTGCGCCTTCCAGCATAAGAACGTATGTAGAACATCCGTTCTTAACTGTCTATCGGAAACCGTCAGAGGCTAGTTCAATCCCCGGGCCGCAATTTCGATCCTTGCGGCGGCGCCGTACAGCGTTGACGCGCGCCCTTCGGTATCCGTTGCGGTCAGGGCGTCGAACGAAGTAAGAGCCGTTTCAATCTGTTCATGCGCCAGACCGATGGCTTCGGTTTCGTTGATGTCATTTGTCTGTATAGCGGACAAAATATCGCGCGACGCAGACAGGAAGCCATACGCGTCCTGGTATTCATGGGCGTTTGAGACGGCCCCATCATCCTCCACGCCAATATCAAACTCGTCGGCTGCGGTGCGCACAATCTCGGCAACGCCCAGCAAAGTAACACTCGGAGGGACATTCGGCATGTGGGCGTCGATTGCGGCGATGACGGCTGTGAACTCCTCGTCGACGCTTCCGCCCGCGCTGGCGGCTGCGGACAAAGCCCTTAATTCTTCAGCAAATCCCTTTTGGCCGCGCGCCTTAAACGCCGCGCTCAATTCGACATAGAGTTCGCTTTCCGGGTGCTTTGCATGCGACTGCGCCATGTCCATCGCGCCGCCGCGATAGAGTTCGTAAAAGGCTGCAAGGTGCCCCCGCGCCAGCCCCAGGAGTTGAATGTAAGCGACATCATCGGTCGCCGCATCACCGCTCAGCGCTTCGTTTTCACTCTCGCCACCGGGGGCGCCTTCACTCTCGCCGCCCTCGCTTTCGGCCTCGCCGGAAATGGAGCCCAGCCCCGCCTCGCCTTCAGGACTCTCCCCTTCGCCGCTGCAACCCGCAAGCGTGAATGCGCTCAACGCGGCCAGTGTGGTAAGACTGGTCACCAGTTTCAGGCGTCGTGTCATCTTGCTCCTCCGAAGAAATTCCTCGCAAGATAGTCGAACTTCATCTAGATGCAAATGATTCTTAACTGGGTGCGGCAATGTTGCTGAACATTGAGAACATACTGTCGATCGAAGAATGTCAGGCGATCTGCGCCGCAATCGCCGAGCCAGGACACTGGCGGGACGGCAAGGAGACGGCAAAAGGCGGCGCGCGCGCGGTAAAAAGCAACCAGCAAGCAGATCCTTCCAGCCTGCCGGTAAAGGGGGCGTTGTCGAAAATTGAAGCTGCGCTCCAGAAAAATCCGGTGTTTGACGCCGCCGCCCAACCGGACAGGTTCATTCGGCTGACCATCAATCAATACGGCCCGGGGATGGCTTATGGGGAGCATGTGGACGCTCCGTATATCCATGGCTACAGAACCGATCTGTCCTTTACATTATTTCTGAACTCGCCCGAAGAATACGGCGGCGGCGATCTGGTCATCGATAATGCCGGTCACCAGGACGCCATTCGCGGCGCCGCGGGAAGCGTGGTGCTCTACCCATCGAGGTCGCTGCATCGGGTGGAACCCGTGCAAAGCGGAACGCGCCTGGCTTGCGTCGGCTGGATCAAAAGCCGTGTCCGCTCGCCGGAAAACCGGGCGCTTCTCTTTGAGATGGAGACAGCGCTTGCGGATTTGCGCGAGTGCGGAACCCCCTCGCCGGTGTACAATCGCCTTTTGAACATCCGCAACAACCTGCTCCGCACCTTTGGGGATTAAATAGAAGCGGCATGTCGAAATCGTCGGCGGTCATGCGTCTTGAAGTCGATGCGATGCATGAGACAGGAGGTAATGATGAAGATTATGTTGCTGGCCAATGAAGCGCCGGACGATTTCGCTCTGCGCGACAACCAGGAAGCCTTCGATGGCTATATGGGCGGCTGGTACGCCTATGGCGAGTCGCTTGAAAAAGCGGGCGTCTTTCTGCAAGGCGCCGCCCTCGAACCGCCATCGACAGCGACGGTCGTATCGGTGAGAAATGGAACCCGCAAGGTTGAAGACGGGCCTTTTCCTGACGCAAAGGAACAGCTTGGCGGCTTTTTCATCATCGACGTTGACAATCTCGCCGAGGCAGCTGGATGGGCGGCCAAATGCCCTGCTGCAAAGGCTGGATGTGTCGATGTGCGCGTTATTCCCGATTATGGTCAGGAGAGTGCGCAATGAAATACGTATTCCTGCTCTACGATGATGAAGACAAATGGGCGGCCATGCCGGAAAGCGAGCAGATGTCGATCATTGGCGCGCATATGGCTTACTCTGAAGCGCTGAAAAGCGCGAGCGCCTACATTGCTGGGGATCCGCTTGATCACTCCCGCAATGCAAAGCGCGTCCGCGGCGCTCAGGTGCAAGGCGGCCCCTTCGCTGACGGCAAGGAACAACTGGGCGGATTTTATATGATCGAGGCAAAGAATCTCGACGCTGCCCTGGACTGGGCGGCGCGCTGTCCCTGCGCCAGCTACGGTTATGTAGAAGTCCGGCCCGTTTGGAATATCGGCCAATAACGTGACCGATGCGCGCGCAGTTGCGGAACAAACGGTGCGCGCATCTTATGGCCGACTCCTCGCCTGGCTGTGCGCTCGCACGGGAGATGTGTCCAGCGCCGAAGACGCGCTTGCCGATGCTTTTCGCGCCGCCCTTGAACATTGGCCGCGAACGGGCGTTCCCTCATCCCCTGAAGCCTGGATTATCACCGCCGCGCGTCGGAAACTGATTGATAACGCGCGCCGCGCCACTACTCGCAGTGCTGCTTCCTCACAATTGTTGATTGCAGCTGAAGAAGCCGAAGCGCGCACATCGAGCGACGCTCCTTTTCCCGATGAGCGGTTGAAAATGATGTTCATCTGCGCCCATCCGGCAATCGATGAAAATGTGCGCACCCCGCTCATGTTGCAAACCGTACTGGGGCTCGACGCTGCCCGCATTGCGTCTGCGTTTCTGACGTCGCCCAACGCCATGAGCGCGAGGCTTGTTCGCGCTAAACGGAAAATCAAAGCTGCTGCGGTTCCATTTATCGAACCGCCTATGGAGGAGTTGGATATTCGGATCGGCGCGGTGCTGGATGCTATTTACGCTGCGTTCGGCGCCGGGTGGGACGCACAAGAAAGCTCTCCCGGGGGCGATTTGACCGGCGAAGCGCTATTCCTCGCTAAGGTTTTGACGGACGTCGCTCCCGATCAGCCAGAAGCATGGGGGCTGTTGTCGTTAATGGCGCATGCGGAAGCGCGAAGAGATGCGAGGCTAGTGAACGGCGCTTATGTTCCGCTCTCCGAACAGGATGTTTCCCTTTGGGATCATGGATTGATCGCGTTTGCAGAAAACGCGCTCGGCAAGGCGTGGGCGTTAAAACGGTCAGGTCGCTACCAGCTCGAAGCTGCGATCCAGTCCGCGCACGCTACGTCCCGATTGAGCGGGCGTGACGTCAGCCTTGATATCATCCGACTCTACGAGGCGTTGCTTGAATACGCGCCGTCAGCCGGCGCGGAGGTTGGGTATGCCGCTGCGCTCGCAAACGCGCATCGCCACAAAGATGGGCTACTGGTTCTCGATAGAATCGAGTCCCGGATGATAACAACGCACCAGCCGTACTGGGCGGTGCGTGCTCACATTTTGAAAGCCATCGGCGAACACGATTCTGCAAATGCCGCTTTTGACCGAGCCATGGGCTTATCGAGCGATGAAGCAGTGCGCAATTTCCTCAGGCAGAGAAAAGACGTGCACAATTAACGCCGCTTAGAAATAAAGCTGCCGATTTAATTCTTTAAAACCAGTAGCTCTTGCCAAGACGCTGCACGAAGAGCGGCACGTTGGAAGGCGTTAAATCAACGACCCAATCAACCTCACCGCCAATGCTTGCCTGATAGGATTCAACCTGGATGGCGTAACCTTGCGCCTCAATCCGCACCCACAGCCGCGCGGAGGGCGAACGGGCGGGAACGCCCGCATGGATGACGAGCGAATTACCGCTGCGGCGCACAGTACCGCCTGACGTACGGAACAGGTTCCATGTTTCATCGGTGTCTTCATTGTGAAGGCGGCCGCGCAAAGATCCCTGACGGATCATCGTATCAACCTCGGCGGGCAATCCATCCGGGAAGTTAACCACAAGATGAACATCGTATTTGTCCGGGCCGCGCCGGTCCTGAATTTCAGTATACGTTGCTTGCGCCGAATAAGCCGCCTTGTAGAGGCGTGCGCCGCTTGAGGCTTCGCGTAATGAGACTTCCTCAACAACGGGATCAAGACCCGGCAGATTGTCATTGATGCCCTGCAATCCTCCGGCGAGGTTTGCAGGTGTTGCGGTCATCAAGACGGCGAGCAGCCCGAAGCCCTGCGCAAAGGCGCCCTGGCGCGTAATCGGCTGGAAATAAAATATTGAGCCTGCGCCAACGGCGGTCATGCCGACAACAACCATCCACAACGGGATATCAGAAAAACCCAGTATCCCGCCCAGTTGCGCGACCCATTGGTTGATCGTGTACAGCGCAGAGGCTTCACCCTGCTGCTGGTAGTCCGTGACCAGCGCTGCAATAATGCCGGCGGCCCCGGACAGACCAAGCCCCGCCATATCCGCGATCGTAAAATTGCCCGGCGTTTTCACGCCTTGCTTCACTCCGTACGGCATCAGATTACTCCCTCACCAAATCCCCAAATGTGATTTAACCACAAATCAGCGAAAGGTTTAAGGCGATAATTACGCTGAATTCCTGTCGGCAGGGCCGGCGCGGGGCCGAAGGCCGCCGAAATCGACATCAAAAAGATGTTCGAGGCTCGATCTGGAAAGTCCTTTTTTGACAAAGTCATAGGCGGTCATGTTCAGAGCCTTGATCGCCATGCGCTCGATCTGAAGCGCTGTTCCGTCCTCTGTCGGGGTGACGTCAATGTCGATCAAATTTATGCAAGCAAGGTCCTGCTCGAATGCCGAAATGGTGGCGAGCCCGCCGCCGCACGCCCAGCCAAGCGCGATGCGGTTCACGCCTTCATGCGCCACAATCAGCGCGGACCTCCAGTCGGAATCGAGAACAAGCTCTTCCAGCGCTGCAACTATGCGATTTTGCGCGTGCGCAAAGGTTTCACCGTCCGGCAGAAAGCAAGCGCCGGGGCTTTCCGCACCGTCAAAACTGAACGCCAGGCGGGCTGCAAGCTCCTCGCGCGAGGTCGCCTTTATCCACCCGCTTTTTATCTCTTCAAGGCCCGGATGCGCGATCAAATCGGGGGGAGCGGCGTTTCCCGACAGGACGATTTCTGCGGTTTGTCTGGTCCTCGGCAATCCGGAGTAAACCGCAATATCGAACTGAGCATGCTGCAGTGCGTCCCTCGCCGCCTCGGCTTGCTCTGTTCCGGTTTCCGTCAGCGTTACCATCCGGGGGTCTATCAGATCAGGCGCAAAATAGTCCACATGGCCGTGCCGCATGAGATAGATTCGCCGTCTTCCCGCGCCTTTCATGGCCACCGTCCCTTCATTTCATGCCAACGGGCATAACCAAACCGGCCCATTTGCGCCAGCGCAGGCCAAAAATTTGCTGTCTATGGCTCGCGTCCCCTTACCGCCAGTGATATTGTCACCAACTGGGGATACGGGGTCCGACACGACTGAGTCGAGGGGTTTTGGGGCGATGACGTTGCGTTCGCCAACATATCTAGCCGGGACGTTCCTGGCGCTGGCGCTATCCTTTTCGCTTTACTTCAACATTGTCGTGCGCGTCGATGCCGATGCCGCGAAGTCGCGGTTTGACCAGCTCACGGCCGAGGGCGCGCCGGCGCGCGCCGCCTCGCATGGCCAGCGAGCCCTCACGCTGCTCGCCAAGAACGGCGAAGACGCCGAAACTTTATCCCCTCTGATGTTGCGGGTAGCGGACGCGGAGCTGGCCCGCCGCCGCCACGACAAGGCAGCATACCTCCTGCGCGTTGCTCTAGGCGCAAAATCCTCGCGCGACATGACGGAAAAAGAGCGGGCGACTTTCGAACACAAGCTCGCGCGCGCGTCCATTCTGTCAGACGACATCGAATCCGCTGTGGCGATTTACGCGTCCTTCCTGGATCTGGCGGGCGATGACGCCGCACGCGCGGAAAGCGCAGATCCGAACGCCATGAGCAGCTATTATGCACAAAGCGTTGCGGAAGCTGCAACTCTGTTTTCAGAAGCGCTCAATCATGCGCGACCCTACGAGCCCTCAACCGGCACGCGCGAAGAACAACTGGCGACCGCTCACAACATGGCGTCGCTCGGCGCCTTTTACGCCATGCGCGAAGAAAGTTCATATGCGGCGGCTGGGCTATTGTCGTCCGCTTATCTGATCCGTTCAAAACTCCTGGGCAAGGATCATCAGGATACGGTTCAACTGACCCTCGTTCTTGGACCTGTTTATGCGGCGATGGGGCGCCTCGACGACGCTGAAAAGCTCTATCTTGACGCCTTCCACGCGCAAGAACAGGTCAAAGGCGCCAACAGCCCCGATCTCAGCTTGTACATCAAGATGTTGTCTGGAATATACGAAAAGCAGGGCCGCTTTACTGAGGCGCAAGCGCTTCAGGAACATATGCGCAATCTGTTTCGTGACGCTTTCGGCGCGCAACGCTATGCCGCAAATCGTGAACGCGACCGCCGCGAAGATATCAACCGCCCCGTTTCGCAGCAATTCACCCTTGAGGCGAATTATGCGCCGATGGATCTTGTGTCCGCATCGGAGTTTTCCATTCCGACCGCCAAGTCTCCAAATATAGATGAGATGAAACTGCGACTTGCTGGCGATACTGATGCGGATCAACGTGAGGCCAATTTGCCCGCGAGACTGGCGCAACTCATATCCCTGTGCCGATCAGAATCCGGCGAACGAATTTCGCTCCGCTCCGGCTATCGCTCCTATTCGACCCAACGGGTTCTGTACGCAAATAACGCCTCCAAGGGAACTGTAACGCCGCCAGGCATGTCGGAGCACCAGACCGGCCTTGCCGCTGACGTAAATGTCGATAACCGCTTCATGCGGCCGTCCGATCGCGCCTATCAGTGCTTCGAGGAAAATGCGTATCGCTTCGGATTTATCCTTTCATACCCTCCCGGCAACAATTACCTCCCGGGCGAAGACAGTTACGAGCCCTGGCATTGGAGGTATGTCGGCATCTCCACCGCTCAGCTTTATCGCGAAGCCGGGCCAGATCAGAAACCGCAGGAGTTTCTCGCCGCCCTGCCATGCTATCAGGAGCGTGCGGCGCGTGGCGTATTTCCCGCTATGGGCGAAGAGGATGTGTGTCTTTCTGGCGGCGGCACGATAACTGTCTCAGCAACGCAAGCAGAAATTGACGAACAGACAGAGTCCGACCTTCCTGCGGCCCGTATCTTGAATAAACTCCCGGCGGCGCGAACGCCGCGCTGAACGACGAAAAGGCAAAACGCCTCCGGCCGGGTAACTTCATGCAGCAAACGATTTCCGCTGACCCTAAAGCGCGCATTATCTATGTCGGAGATGAACCTTCGCGTCAGGCGTTAACCTTGAGTTTTTGCGACGCTGGCTATGAACTCGTCTCACATGAAGACGCTTGCCATGCCGATATTGGTCTCATCGATTTGCGCGGCAAGCCGGTTTCCAGCCGCAAAGCGCAATCGATCGCAGCCCTCCTTCGCAAGCGGTCGCCGGAATCATCCATCCTGCTGATTATCGACAGTTATATGGACGAAACCGCACGCAAAGCCTTGCGCCGGCATGGTGAGCTGATCACCGTCCTGACCTCGCCGGACGGATTGATCGAGCGCTGCAGACAAATTCTGAGATTGCGGAATATCGCCGAAGAAGCGGGCGAACGACTGAAGACACTGGCGACACTTAGCCGGCTTAATGATTTCCCCATGATTGAAGCTTCAACAGCTCCATTAAAAATGCTGATCGCCGGAGAAGCCGGGCCGACAGCTCTTAGCGCCTTAAACGTCTTGCAACCGATTTCCGAACAGTGCGTGTGCGTATTCTCGGCCGGACAAGCGCTGCGGGCTATAGAAAGCAACGCGTTCGATGTCGCCATATTTCTGCCAAAGAGTGAATCGGATCCATTGCTGAGTTTGGTCAGATCGCTGCGGCGTCATCCCAAGCATTCAGGCATGCCAGTGATTTTTCCGCTGGATGATCCCGACAAGGCCGCCGACTACGTGAGACGCGGCGCATCCGATTTCATTCTGGAAACCCAGTTAGTCGACGATCTTGGACCAAAAGCGCAAGTCTCAGCGCGCCGTTCGAGATTGCTGAAAACCATGCGCCAGTTTCTGCAGGCATGTCAGGGCGATGGCGTTCGGGACGCATCATCGGGTGCGTTTACGGCGACATTCCTCGCGGAACATGGAGCGCGTTTGTGCTCTCGCGCCGATCAGACCGGGCGCCCCATGGCCCTTGCGGCTTTGCGCATTGAAACAGCGTCGACAGAGCAAGGCGAGCCTGAGCCCGGCAAGCGGGCGTTACATCAGGCCGCGCGGCTCATCAATCGCGTCACCAGAGCTGAAGATCTTGTCGCACGCATCGCTACAGATATTTTCCTGGTGATGATGCCCGCAACCACAGAACGGAATGCGGAAAACGCCACGTTGCGCATACGCGGCGTTCTGGAAAACACCGTCTTCCGCAGCACGGATGATGATTTGCTCTATGGAATTCACGTCAGCACCGCAGCATGTGCTCGTCCGCAAGGGTTCTGCATTGAAGAAAGCGTGGCGCTGGCCTTGGCGGTGTTGCGCGAAAATCAGGAAGTTTCAGTCTCGGGCGCGGGTTAACCGCGATCGCGGAGCAAACGTTGCTTTTGCCGGCTCCAGTCGCGATCCTTGGCCGTATCGCGTTTGTCGTGCAGTTTCTTGCCCAGCGCCAATCCGAGTTCCAGTTTCGCTCTGCCGCGCTCGTTGAAATACAGCCTTAGCGGCGTCAGCGTATATCCTTTGCGCTCTACAGCCTGCGCGAGCCTTTGAATCTCCCTCTTGTGGAGCAGCAATTTTCGCTTCCGCTTCGGCTCGTGGTTTTCGCGATTGCCTGCCGAGTATTCGGGGATGTTGGCGTTGACCAGCCAGATCGCCCCGTCTTCCGGTGAAGCATAGCTTTCAGCGATATTCGCCTTGCCTTCGCGCAGCGCTTTGACTTCTGTGCCAGTGAGAACAATTCCCGCCTCGACCACGTCCTCGACAAAATATTCATGTCGCGCGCGACGGTTTTCCGCCACGATCTTGCGTCCGTCTTTTTCCTTGGAGGCCATCAGTCGATCAAGCCAAGCTCTTTGATCGCTGTGCGTACTTTGGATTTGACCGCATCGTTCGGCGCAACCATGGGCAAGCGAAGCTCGTCCGTGCACAGTCCCATCAATGAAAGTGCGTATTTTGTCGGCCCGGGACTGGCGTCCGAGAATAAGGCATCGACTAAGGGCGCCAGGCGATCCTGCAGCATGCGCGCCGTGACATAATCATCATTGAGGCAGGCTTCCTGCATGTGCGCGCATAATTCGGGTGCAACATTCGAAGCAACCGAAATGCAGCCGGCGCCGCCCATGGCATTGAATCCGACGGCCGTCATGTCCTCGCCAGACAGTTGGATAAAATTCTTTTCGCATTCAATGCGCTGCAGTGCGACGCGAGCCAAATCGCCGGTTGCGTCTTTCACGCCAACGATGCGCTCAAGCCGCGAAAGCACCGCCATGGTCTCTCGCGACAGCCCAACCACCGTTCGCGCGGGTATGTTATAAAGGATGATAGGAATATCCGTGGCGTCATGCAGCGCTGTGTAGTGCGCAATCAACCCTGCCTGGTTTGGCCGATTGTAATACCCCGTAACAGAGAGAATCGCATCGACGCCGGTCTTTTCCAGACGCTTGGCCATAGAGATGGCGTATGCCGTTTCATTCGAGCCGGCGCCGCCGATCACTGGAACGCGGCCCGCCGCCGCCTCAACACACAGCGTCACCACCCGTTCATGCTCTTCGTCGGAAAGGGTGGCGGATTCGCCAGTTGTCCCCACCGGCACCAGCCCGTGGGTTCCGGCTTCGATTTGCTTTTCGACAAGCTGTTGAAAAGCGCGCTCGTCTACGGCTCCGTTCCGAAATGGGGTGATCAGGGCCGTAATGGACCCTCTAAACTGTTTCATTGGCTCGATTTTCTCAAATTTAAGCTCTCGATACCGCTACATGGCCGTTTCAGCAAGCCGCGGATGTTTTGATGCCGGCGGGTTTGGGCTATTGTGCGGCGGAATGGTGATTTGAAGCGGGAGTACGTCTGTATGATGCGTTCAGCGCCCAAGGGGATAGCCAGCACATTTGGCAGGCGCTTTGTGAGGGGGATCAAGGGCTTTCTGGGGGTTGGGGCTGTTATCGCGCTGTCGATAAGCCCTCCCGCAGCCAGCGCGGCCGCTTCGATAGTCAGCGTTTCTCCCCGTCTGAAGCCTCCCGCCCCCGGTCCGGCCTATGTGAGCCGGGGAGACAAAGACAGACTCGTGGCTGCGGCCGCGGCGCTGAAAGCCCGTCAATATCCAACCGCCATCAATCTTATCGATCTGGTGTCGGATCCGATCGCTAAAGGCCTTGGTCAGTGGATGTATTTCATGGCTGAGGATCCTGCGATTGATTTCAATGTCGCGGATTCATTTTTGGATTCGAACCCTGACTGGCCGGCCCGGTCCAGAATTCATGCCTTCGTTGAAAAGAAAATTCCCAGCAACGCGCCTGCCGATCAGGTTCTCGCCTTTTTTGACAGCCGAGACCCCGTCACCGGAACCGGCAAGATTCAACTGGCGCGCGCGCTCCTCGCGGTCGGCGATAAAATCGGCAGCGAGCGGCACATTCGCGATGCGTGGCTGACGGACAATTTAACGCTGTCTGAAGAACAAAAGATACTCGCTCAATATAGCGGCAGACTATCGAAAGAAGACCACGCAGCCCGCGTTGACCGGTTGCTGTGGGGGCGCCAGGTTACAAACGCCAGACGGATATTCCCGTATCTCGACAGCGATGAGCGCCGCAAGGCCGAAGCGCGCGCCGCCCTTCTCCTGCAAGCGTCCAGTGCGGAAAAATTGTACGAACGCCTGCCGCAGGCTGACAAGCTCGATTCCGGCGTATTGCTTGCTGCAGTTCGCTATCACCGCCGCCGCGGTGAAGAACAATACGCCATGTCGTTTGCTGAGATGGCCCCGGACGATCCGGAAGCGCTGCGAGATGGCGAACGGTGGTGGAACGAACGCAACCTGCTGATGCGATGGGCGCTGAAGAATGGACGTTTCGCTGACGCCTACACCGTCGCCGCCGGGCATCGCATGACGGAAGGGGCTGAATACGCGGATGCTGAATTCTACGCAGGCTGGATCGCGCTGCGTTTTCTCAATGCGCCTGAACGCGCCGAGACGCACTTCCTCGCACTCGCTTCAGCCGTGGAATCTCCAATCTCGACGTCACGCGCCCAGTATTGGCTCGGACGCGCCGCGGCGGCGAAGGGAGAGCAAGAACTTGCGGCTATCTACTTCGCTAACGCTGCGCAATATTTCTACTCATATTACGGACAACTCGCCGCCGAAGCGATCGGCGGCGTGCATGCGTCTTCGAGGTTTCCGGCTGTCTCACGTTCTACACCTGAGGACCGGGCGCTGTTTGCTTCACGCCCGACAGTGGCCGCGCTGCGCATCCTGAGCGATCTCGACATGGACTATGAGTTCATGGTTTTCGCATATCATGTTGACGATCAGCTCGAGCGTCCCGGCGAATATCTCGAACTTGCCAAACTCACGGACGGCGAAGGCGCGCCGCATTTGACAGTCCGCGCCGGCAAAGTGGCCATCCAGCGCGGAGCGTTTACGCCTGATGTCGCCTATCCGCTGGTCTTCGTTCCCGATGAGGCGTCACGCTATGTCGCGCCGGAAATCATTTTGGGGCTGTCCCGCCAGGAAAGCGAATTCAATCCCCGCGCCTTCTCACGCGCCGGCGCACGCGGGGTCATGCAGCTCATTCCGACGACCGCGCAAATCACAGCGCGAAAAGAAGGGCTGACCTATTCCCGCAATGCGCTGCTGGATGATCCGGTTTACAATATGACAATCGGTTCAGCTCACCTGTCGCATTTGATCGACAGATTTGACGGCTCGTTGATCATGACGCTAGCCGCCTATAATGCAGGCGCTGCGCGGGTCGATCAGTGGGTGGCTGATTATGGCGATCCCAGACGCGATGCTGTCGACCCTCTGGACTGGGTTGAACTCATTCCGTTTTCAGAGACGCGCAATTATGTGCAACGCGTGCTGGAGAACGTTCAGGTCTATCGCGGGCGCTTGAGCGACAATCCGATACCCGGCAAGCTTCACGCAGATATTGAGCGCGGTGGCGCGCTTCACCGTGTCGCCAAGGCGCCGGCGCCGTCACTCGTTCTGGCGCAAGCGGCGGCTCGATTTGGAACTCAATCGCTTCCGCCATTGCCGCAGCGCACCGCAGATCGTGCGCGGCGTTATGCAATGAACAACCCGCCGCGCATGCCCGGAGATGCCGGTGCGCCGCTCGTTGCACCAGGTGCCGATCCAGCTTCGCCCTCGCCGATCGCCTTCAGCGAAGAAGCACCGCCGAACGCTGAAAAAAATAAACCAGATTCATCCCGAAAGGTGAAACGTCAGCCCGAACCGCTACCCGTTCTGGCGCCTGTCAGCGCGCCGAGCGAACAAGTGAACAAACCAGTTGCCGAAGCGGCGCCGGAACCTTCGTCCGTTCCAGTGAATGAGCTTATCGCTGAGACAGCCGCCGCCGCCGCCGGCTCGGCGCCGCCTTTGCCGGCAAGCGACTCGGAAATTTCGCTCACCGAGGAAAGAATCATTCTGTTGGAAACGCCGCCGCTTGATGAGGACATCGTTGACGATATCGATGATTTCAGCGTGGCCGACACGGAAATGGATTCATGCCTCACCTATCGGGACTTCATCGCGCGCAATGCCGATAAAGATGCAGAATCCGCCGACCTGAACGCTGGCATGCTTGCGGAACTTCAGGGCGGCGCCACCGCTT